>Ga0213863_10000247_pt1 | contig 42853 bp, 49 predicted proteins | sample PICome_8_FD_160128 | JGI IMG/M metagenome (GOLD analysis project Ga0213863, IMG submission 160128) | Coastal seawater microbial communities near Pivers Island, North Carolina, United States - PICO497 | ecosystem: Environmental > Aquatic > Marine > Coastal | place: USA: North Carolina... | reverse complement strand
AAATCAAAAGAAGCACAGGCCTTTCAGCTCCAACAGTCTCAGACTTATCGGAAGGTGAATTAGCGTATGTGCAAGATAGAGCGAATTCAGGTGCTAGTGCAAAACTTTTTATTGAATCAGTAGATTCAGACAACTCAACTCCTTTAATACAAGCCATTGGTGGTAAGTATTATACGGATATCTTGAGTGGTTCATCTGCAGCCCCTGCTAACTTAAAAGTTGGTAATGGTTCTACTTCAGGTGGTTCATTAAAGTTAATGGAAGATTCAGACAACGGTGTAAATTCCGTTGCTCTTAAAGCTCCCGATAATCTAGCAAGTGATGTCTCTTTCGTATTACCTTCAGCAGACGGTAGTGCAAACCAAGTTATGGCAACAGATGGTTCAGGAAACCTTTCTTTTGTCTCAACAACATCAACACTAGCAGGTGCGTCTGATTCAGATATCTCATCTCCAAGCACTGGACAAATACTTGTTCATGACGGAAGTGATTCATTTGACAACGTATCAATGAGTGGTGATATAACAATGAATTCATCAGGTGTCACTGTAATAGGTGCTGGAACTGTAGAATTCGCAATGTTAGATGGTGCGGTAGTCCAAACATCAGGAGAAACATTCTCTGATGATGACGTATCATTAATGACATCTGCAGCTATCTTGGACAAAATCCAAGCAACTGCAACTTTAGAAGACTTAGACTTCGCATCTGATTCAGGAACAGGGTCAGTAGACCTAGATTCACAATCATTAACGATTGCTGGAACAACTAACGAAATCGAAACTTCTGCTTCAGGACAAACTTTAACAGTAGGTTTACCTAATGACGTGACAGTTGGAAACAACTTAACAGTCACAAATAACTTAATTGTTTCAGGTCAATTACAATCAGACGATATCACTGCATCAACAATGACTGCAAGTGGAAACGTTGTTGTGACAGGAAACTTAACAGTTAATGGAACTACTACAACTGTAAACTCAACAACTACATCAGTTGCTGACCCAGTATTTGAAATCGGTGATGATGCTTCAGACGATAACCTTGATAGAGGTTTGAAATTTAAGTATAACGATGGTTCTGCAAAAGTAGGTTTCTTCGGTTACGATGATACAGACGCTGCATTTACATTTATACCTGATGCAACTGATTCATCTTCAACATTCTCGGGTACAGCTGGTAATGTTAAATTTGGTGGTTTAGCTCTTACAGGTTCTATTACTTCAGTAGACGGTGCAGCTCCAACAGCTGGTCAAGTCTTAATTGGTAATGGTTCTAATGGAGACATGGAACTTGCAACTTTAACTGCTGGTGAAGGACTTGATGTTACAAATGCTGACGGAAGTATCACACTTTCAGCTGAAGACGCAACTTCATCGAATAAAGGTATTGCATCATTCTCAGGTAGTTACTATACAGTGACTAGTGGTGATGTTGCTATCAACGATGCAACGACTTCAAGTAAAGGTATAGCTTCATTCGACTCTGCTAATTTCACACTCACTTCAGGTGATGTTGCAATTACAGCTATTGATGGTGGAACATTTTAATAATAGTTAATCAATCAATATAGGAGAGTCAAATGGCAACTGTAATTACATTTAAAAAGAGTTCTACTCAGAATGCAGTCCCTTCTACTAGTGATTTAGTAGTCGGTGAATTAGCACTAAACACTTACCACGGTAGGGTTTATACTGAGAAGAACGATGGTTCGGCTGCCGTTGTCGAGGTAGGGTCAATCCCAGCCTCTTTGACAATTAATGATGCTATAACTTTCCCAACTTCTGACGGAACATCAGGACAGGTATTACAAACAGACGGAAGTGGAACACTTTCTTTTGCAGACTCAGGGTCTTCATCAGATAACGTTTACACATTTTCTGTAACTTCTAACCAAACAGCTTTCTCAGGAAGCGATGATGACGGACAAACATTGTCCTATTCAATTGGTGAAGAACAAGTATACCTAAATGGTGTTTTATTAGTTGACGGGGGAGCTGACTATGCAACAACTAACACTTCTACAATCACTCTACAAGCAAATGCAGTAAGTGGTGACGTATTAGTAGTTAGAACGCCTGGTTCAGGTTCGACTTCTGCTTCCACAGGAAGTAGTGATTTGTCGACAACAGATTCAGACCAAGCATTGTTATCAGTTCCAATTGCAAATAGAGCGGTGAAAATCAATCTAGTTGCAACACACTCGACTGCGGGTAATCACTTTGCAGAAGTCGTATTAGTGAATGACGGAAGTAATTCTTATATCTCACAATTTGCAGACACATTTACGAATGCAAGTCTGTTTACACTTGCTACTGATATCAGTGGTAGTGATATGAGATTATTAATTACTCCAGCAAATACTGATACAAGTGTTTCAAGTTCTTATATTAAACTTCCAGCTGCTGGAAACTCTACATCATTCTCTGCTACTACAGCAGACCAAGTGTTGTCTAGTGTTTCAACAGGAGTTAAGGGTGTTAAATTTGAACTAGTAGCAACACATGCTACTGCGGGAACACACTTTGCAGAAGTGACATTAACTAACGATGGTTCAGACGCATACTTCGTCCAATTTGGAGACGTATACACAAATGCATCATTGTTTACATTGAGTGCAGATGTTTCAGGAAGCTCACAGAGACTTCTTATTACACCTGCAAATACTAACACAACTGTTTCAGTTAAGAAAACAACATTGTAAGGAGATAAGAAATGGCTAAAACAAATGCTTTTAAGATTGCTGAGTTAATCCGTGCTATCACTTTTGATGTTGATAATGACGAAATAGTGACAAGTAAAGCCATACAGTCTAAGAATAAAAAGACTGGTGGAACAACATACACTGCAACAACAGAAGTTGCACTCGATACATTTGCTCATGCAAGTTATAGAGCTGCAAGATATGTTATTGCAATGGACGAGGGAACAAACTTCCACTCAACCGAAATTATGTTAGTTCACGATGGTTCTACAGTGACTATGACTTCATATGGAACATTGAAAGATACTAATCTTGCAACTTTTGATGCAGATATTAGTGGTGACAATGTAAGGTTGTTAATAACACCTGCGAGTGCAAATAGCACAATCGTCAAATTTGATAGAACAGTGGTAGACGCTTAAATCTAAATTAAAAAAATCTTTTTAGGGGAACTTCGGTTCCCCTTTTTTTTGGCCTGAAAAAAACCATAAATAGATTTAGACAAATATAAATGAGTATTTTATGGCAACTAATTCGAAATTCAGTGCTGATTTAGGTATAAAAACCGATGCAGATTTACAAGTAGACGGGAACGTCACTGTATCAGGCAACCTAACAGTCAACGGAACCCAAACAACAGTCAATTCCACTACAACTTCGGTGGAAGATTCAATGTTAGAGCTTGCAAATGCAAACTTATCTTCTGATACACTTGATATAGGTATTTACGGAAACTATGATGACGGATTGGGTGATGATGCATCAGAGTATACTGGATTTTTTAGAGATGCATCAGACTCAACATGGAAGTTATTTGATGGATTAGAAGTAGAACCAACGACTACAGTCAATACTAGTGGAACAGGTTATACACTTGCAGACTTACAGGTGGGTGACTTAACTGCAACCACTTTAACTGCAACCAACGCCCTTACAGGGTCTTCTATCACCTATCCTACTTCAGACGGAACAAACGGACAAGTTTTAAAAACAAATGGAAGTGGTGTTTTATCATTCGGTGATATCCCAGCAGGATATACTGATTCAGACGCTAGAAGTGCAATAAGTGTTAGTGGTGATTTATCTTATAATTCTTCAACTGGTGTAATATCATATTCAGATTCCGATACAACATATACTGATTCAGACGCTAGAAGTGCAATAAGTGTTAGTGGAAATCTTGCATATAACAGTTCAACGGGTGTTATATCTTACTCAGAACCTACAATGTATGCAGACTCGGACGCTAGAAGTGCAATAAGTGCTGGAACTGGAATTTCATATAACAGTTCAACTGGAGTAATAACAAATACAGTTTCAAATACTGATACAACATATAGTGCTGGAACTGGATTGAGTCTATCGGGAACAACATTTAGTAGTACAATAACACAATATGCAGATTCAGATGTTGAATCATATCTTTCTTCAAACGGATATGCAACACAGTCCACAGTAGTTGCAGCGATTACTGATTCTGCACCAGCAACATTAGATACTCTGAATGAACTTGCAGCTGCACTAGGTGATGATGCAAACTTTAGTACGACAGTAACAAATAGTATTGCACTTAAAGCTCCATTAGCAAGTCCTGTATTTTCGGGTACTGTAGACATGGGTACTTTTGGAAATAGAACAAGAGCTTTTGAAGCATACGGAAGCAATGTTTTATTTGATGGTGGCAGTGATAAAATAGATTTAATCATTGGTGATGGTTCATCAGCCTATATGTCTATTCAGACAACTGATACTGCTAGTGCCATGAACATTCGTGATTACTCAGGAAATGCAGATTTAGTTACGATTGAAAGAACCAGCGGCAATGTTGGCATTGGAACTTCTGTTCCTGCTGTTCCATTACATGTAAATTCAACGAGTGGGGTAAGTAATCGTTTAGCTATATTTGAATCAGATATTAATAATTTAAATGAATATTCATCAATAAGTGTTGGACACAATGTTTTGTCAGCTAATTTTGGATTAATGCTTAAAACTTCAGATACAGCATATATAGGCGTTGGTTCAAGTGGTAATGTTTTTGACCCTACAACTGGAACAGGTCTATATGTCAATGCTGATGGCAAAGTTGGAATTGGAACAGATTCGCCTTCAGAAATGCTACACGTATTAGGAGGAGGCAGCGGCCCTGAGATAAAACTAGAAAATTCTTCAGGTTCTCATTATATAAGAGCATACAATGATAATTGGAACTTTTTAGCAAATTCTTCAAATACAGCTATGACTATTAAAAATAGTGGTCAAGTAAATTTTGGAGCAGGAATAGGTATAGGAGGTACAGGTGCAGCAAATACACTTGACGATTATGAAGAAGGTACTTTTACGGTAACAGCAACGCCTTCTGTAAGTGGAACTGTCACTTTATCCAGTCTTAATGTCGGTTACTATACAAAAATAGGTAACAGAGTTTTCTTTAATTATCGTGTTGATGTTGCAAGTGTTTCTAGCCCAAGTGGTAGGTTAAATATGAATTTGCCCTTTACTGTAGCAAATACTTCTCCTACAGCATCTACGCGAAGCACAGCAACTACTTTTATTTATAATTCTGTTTCAACAAATATTGGTGATTTTGTTAGTTTTATACCAACAGGCAGTTCATTTGTTAGTATATATGTTGGAAGTTCTGCAACAGGAAGCAATACTTCAGCAAATCAAATGCAAACAGGAACAGAAATACATTTAGCAGGACATTATATTACAAATTAATTATACCTAGTGGATTCTAGGTACGGACAGGAGAAAAAATGATAACAAAAGAATTAATAGAAGATAAAATAGAAGTTGTAGGAGACTACAAAACTATACAAGTAAGAACAGCTACAGTCATCAAAGAAGATGGTGTAGAGCTTAGTAGGTCTTTTCATAGACACGCATTAGAATGTGTAAGCTCTGTACAAAATGATGACGATACTTGGACTCATACAGATACAGATGTATCAGGTGAATCAGCAGAGGTTCAAGGTATAGCAACAGCAGTTTGGACAACAACAGTAAAGAACGCTAAGAAAACAGCAAACGAGAACGCAGGAATTTAAACACTAGAGTCTTCATAATTTTTTTAATCTTTTTTTCAATTATTGTATGTTTCTTTCTCTTTTAGGGAGTAAGACTTTATAAATATTCAAGTAAAATACAAAAGTTAGGAGACTTCACTCAATGGCAACACAAAATACATTCGTAATTGAGTATGGTTTAACAGTAGGAACTACTGAAATCATATCTAGTGCTGGTAAACTCGCTGCAACTGCATTATCTTTATTAGATACTGATAACCTTGCAGAAGGGTCAGTGAATCAATACTTTTCAAACTCACTTGCAAGAGGTGCCATATCACTTGCATCGGGTGAAACAAATTTAAGTTATAATTCATCTTCAGGTGAATTATCATTACCACAATTAGATGGAGGAACATTCTAATGACAGCAAAGAATTTTAATATCAAAAATGGTTTATCCATTGGTGGTGTAGAGGTAATCGACTCCAGTGGTAATATTGCCGCAGGTGGAGTAGGTGCCGCGGTTCAAGAAGCAATCGCAGACAAAATCGGTTCAATTATACAAGGTTCAGGTTCAACAACCGTAACTTATGATGATGATGCTGATACTATTACAATCTCATCAACAGGTAAAACAGAAGAAGAAATACAAGATATCATTGGTGGTGCTTTAGTCACTAATGGGACACATACAGGTTTATCAGTAGCATACGATGATGCTGGTGATGGTGCAATAGACATAACTGTAAGTCTTTCTTCATTCGATACAGATGCATTATCAGAAGGAAGTTCAAACCTTTATTACACAGATGCAAGAGCAGACGCAAGAATCACAGCTGCAGATACAGATGCATTATCAGAAGGAAGTTCAAACCTTTATTATACAGATGCAAGAGCAGATGCGAGAATAACAAATGCATTAATTGACGAAGACAATATGTCATCTGATAGTGCTACTAAACTCCCATCACAACAATCAGTAAAAGCATATGTTGACGCACAAACAACAGACGAAACTGCAGAGGGGTCAACAAACCTCTATTTTACAGATGCAAGGGTGATGACTTCACTAGCAACTGTAGATGCAAATATTGTTCCAACTACAGACGTAACATACGACTTAGGTTCTGCTTCAAAACAATGGAGAGATATCTATGTTGGGCCAGGTTCATTATATGTTAATGGACAACAAGTGGTTTCAGATAATTCAGGAACAATTACTATTTCTGCAGACGATGACCAAAACGTATCACTTCAAACAGGTGGTTCGGGTGATATCGAATTAGATGCAACTGGAACAGGTAATATACAAATTAAAGCACCTATGCAGATACAAGCTTCAAATGCTATATCTTCATCAGATGGAAATGCAATTCAATTCTCAAACTCAATTGATGTAGATGCAATAGAGTCAAGAAGCACAGACACTAACTTAGTGTTAACAGGAAATGGAACAGGTAATGTCACAATTAATGACTCTTTAGCAGTCACAGGTGATTTAACAGTTTCAGGAACTACAACAACTGTAAACTCAGAAACAATTTCACTTGCAGATAACATTATTGCATTAAACAGTAATTTCACTTCAGGTTCACCAACAGAAGACACTGGTATCAGTGTAACTCGTGGTGGTTCTGCTGCTAAAACTCTTCTTTGGGACGAGACAAATGACAAATGGACAGTAGGTTCAGAAACTTTTGTTGCAGCGACTTTTGAAGGTGCATTAACTGGTAATGTCACAGGAACAGTTTCAGGAAATGCTGGTTCAGCAACAGTCTTAGAGACAGCAAGAACAATTAGTTTGGGTGGAGACCTTTCAGGTTCTGCTTCATTCAATGGTTCTGCAGATATCTCAATCTCAGCAACAATCGCAGATGATTCACATAATCATATCATTGCAAATGTTGATGGATTACAAGCTGCATTGGACACAAAATATGAAAGTGGTTCAAATGTATCATTAGGAACTATTGCCTCAGGTGCGATAACAATCACTAATGCAACGAATGCTGGTGGAACTGCAAGAAATATGTATCAATCAACCTCAGCTCCTTCAAGTGGAGATGGTGCAGTTGGTGATTTGTGGATTCTTTACTCCTAATTCGGGGTAAAGTTTGTACCACATAAATAATAGTATGCTAACGGAGATAATATAAATGGCAACAGGATTCTTTCAGCAACCAAATTCGGGTAGTGCTCAAACAGCTGTGAACAGTCAAACCCCGTTCACCTATAATGCCAGATACCCAGCAAGTGCTCAGCAACCATATACTTTTCAGTCACCGTTTACATACAGTGCAAGGTATCCTGCGAATGCTCAACAACCATTTACATTCCAGTCACCCTTTACATATAGGGTGCCTTATATTGCGAATGCAAGACAACCAGTAATTTATAGAAACCCATTTACATATAGGGTTCCATATATTGCAAATGCAAGACAACCAGTAATTTATCAATATAGGTCACCGTTCACTTACAGAAACCCTGTATCTGCACAAGAACCTAATATTAGAAATAGTCAAACACCTTTCACTTATAGAAACCCAGTGAACGGACAAGAACCTAATATTAGAAACAGTCAAACACCTTTCACTTATAGAAACCCAGTGAATGCACAAGAACCTAATATTAGAAACAGTCAGACACCGTTTACGTATCAGAACAGACAACCATTTACGTATCAGAACAGACAACCATTTACGTATCAGAACAGACAACCTTCTACATATGCAACTCAAGGTAGAACTCCTGAAGCTAGATGGGACGGAGTAGTAACACAACAGTGGCCTGCACAACCAATAACATAGGAATAAGATAATGGCATCAGGAAATCAAAAAGTCAAAACACCTACAGGTTGGAATGCAACACAAGGTGCATGGGTAAAAACACCTGCTGGTTGGAATGCAGTAGACCAAATCTATGTGAAAACACCTACAGGGTGGAATAATGCATCAGGACAAGAATTAACACAAATTCCATATCCTTATATTGCAAATGCTCAGAATCCTTATATTGCAGATGCACAACAACCTTATATTGCAAATGGTCAACAACCTTATATTGCACAAGCAAGACAGCCTGCTACGTATCAACATAGGTCACCGTTCACTTATCAGAACCCAAGTGATGCTAGACAACCTAACACTTATCAACATAGGTCACCGTTCACTTATCAGAACCCAAGTAATGCTAGACAACCTAACACTTATCAACATAGGTCACCTTTCACTTACAGAAACCCTGTATCTGCACAAGAGCCTAACATAAGAAACAAACAGTCACCTTTCACATACAATGCAAGGTATCCTGCGAATGCTCAGAGTCCTAGTAATAAACAGTCACCTTTCACATACAGTGCAAGATATCCTGCGAATATTAGACAGCCTAACAGTGCAAGGAATCCATTCACATACAGAGTTCCATATATTGCAAATGCTAGACAACCTAACAGTGCAAGGAATCCGTTTACATATCGTGTACCTTATATTGCAAATGCTAGACAACCTAACATTGCAAGGTCACCGTCAATCTATAATTACAGACTCCCAGTTGTATACTTCTATCAGAGTGGAGGTGGTAACTTCTTACCAACAGGAGATGGTACGAAGAACGTGGGTGCGTTATAAGAAACTCAATAACAAATTTAAAAGGGACTTTCGAGTCCCTTTTTTGTATCCTAAATACATTGTATGAAACATTTGAAATATTATACCGAAGTCTTAGAGACACTCAAACCCGAAGATTGGGACTTTAAGGAACTAACTAAACAAGAAAAAATTCACGAATTATATCAAAGAGAAGATTATCACTTTGGTGCATTTAACGATATACGGAATATAGACAAAGATAGTGAAGTCTATAAATCATTCAAATATGTCTTTGAGAACATTATACCACCCACAAAAATTATTAAGTGGGGAGATATCTTAGACTTACGTAAGAATAAAACATTCATAGGATTCCAAGGAACTGCATTGGAATCTATGCATTATCACAAATATTTACCTTATATCTATACCGACCAAGAAAGAACTGGTAAATCTGTTGGAAATATGGACTGCAAAACTCCTGATGGTGAATATGCAGATATCAGAGATTATACACCTCTAACAGAAGAACAGAGAGAAGACCATGTAGAGGTATCATTAAATTCTATGTATTATCATAGTGCAAAGGCACATTGGTTAATTCAAAGTATACAAGAAGAAGGATTGAGACACCCAATACAAGGAACAACATTTACAGTTGAAGATAGATTTGGTTTTAGAATACACCCAGGCTCTATTAGGTCTAAAGTTTTCGAAGAATTAGAAGACCCAAGTTTTGAAATATTTGCAACAGATATACATGATATTTTTGATACACCACCTTTGACTTGTGACGAAGTGTTAGAATACTGGAAAAATAAACTAGTAGAAAAACAAGATAATGTTAATAATTTTAGTATGTCCGTAACATTATGTAATGGAAACATGGAATACAATCATGACTTAATGGCCTTAGATTTTAGAAAAGAAGTTTGGGAACATAGTAAAAAGGCAACACTTCAAGCAAAAGGTAAACCCCTAAACATCTACATCGGATATGATAGTAACCACGGAGACTTACATGAAATCAGTAAAGATTCAATACTTAAAAATCTATCCAGTCAACACCAAGGTTTCCTAATTAAAGAAACAGAGTGGAAGCCTGAAATCAAGTTTCTTGACATTTCTAAACTTCCCGATTATAATAGAGATTATGCAAATCAATCTACTGAATTCACTTATAGTAGATTCTTAATTCCACATTTAGAAAATTATGAAGGTTATAGTATCTTTATGGATAATGATTTCATATGGAGAAAATCTATACTACCTTTATTCTATTATTTGAATTTAGATGATGCAGTTGCATGTATTCAATACAAACAAATAGAACACGATGAAACTAAGTTTAATGGTGAGGTTAATATAGATTATCCTAAAAAACTATGGTCAAGTCTTATGGTGTTTAATAATGGACATGAAGACTGTAAGAAATTAACACCCGAAGTAGTAAACACTTGGACTGGAAAACAATTACACCAGTTTGAATGGACTGATAAGATTAGTAAAATACCCGAAAAGTATGTCTTTACTGAAGGGTATGATGACCCCGATGAGAAATGGGATTATCATGGTATCCATTATACAAGGGGTGGCCCATGGGTAAAAGGAATGGATTATTCCAACATAAATAACTTAGATGATTGGATAACTGCAAAAACCAACTTGCAGAAAAGCAAATAATAGTATATAATGAATAGAGGAACAAAATATGAATGCATTAATATATAACCAAGATTGTAGACTTACGATAAGAAAACCTAATGGATTGGAGTGGGACTATGAAAATGTCGATAAGCCTGATTTAGGATTTGATTATGACGTGTTGATATATGAAGACATTGAAGTAAAAATACTTAAATGGGAAGAAGGAAAGGATTTTGACGAACAAGAGAAGGTGCATATAACTGATGATGAGAAAGATGCAATTGAAATGTATATTGATAATGCAGAACCACCTTTAGGTTATTCTTTAAATACACAATACATTAACAGACTTGAAGGTGTAGTAATCGATTACACAAATGGTACTGCACAACAATATGGTATGTATGACTTAAATTATGCAAATATTGCTGGAAGAGAGGGGTCTAATCACCCTAGACGTTCAGATGCAAGAAGAACATTAGAGTATTTTGATGCAATTTGGACAGTGTTTGAAAGTGTTGCAAACGAGATAACACAAACAAGAGAAGATACTTTAAAACCATTTGAAGATTATCTTTCTGCATTTCCCGACCCAATGGTAACACCCGATTCAAGAACAGGTTAATGCATGGAACTCATTTATCATAATGAGTCCTTCAAGTTACAAGACGTAGGATTCCCACTTAAAGACATTCATATTGTCGACAATTGGTTACCTATACAATTACATCATTGGATAGACAATGCAATATCACATAGTAGAATATGGGCAAAAAGTAATCAAGTAACTGGTAATTCAAAAACAGGATTACCACACCACCAATTTTGGGGTGCTGGACTTTTTGATAATGGTCGCAGGGGTTCAAAATATTCATATCCCGATTTTGCAGCTGATATTCATAAAGACAACTGTTTGAGTTTAATACAGATTAGGGCAGCTGCACGATATCTAGATAAAAAATTACAAACAGACTTTGGTTTTATGTGGGAGAGATTTCAGTATATGGGATTGAATTCACAAACACAAGGATTGCATGGAACAACACATGCAGATTGTCAAGAAGAAGATGAATGGAATTTATCTTTTTTATATTATACAAATAAGATATGGTCAGAACATTGGGGAGGCCCTTTGAGAATCTATGACGAAATGCAACAAGGATTACATGGTCGTGCAAATCATATAAAGAATCACCAAATTGCAGAGATAGAATTTAAACCAAATAGACTTGTTATATTTGACGGAAGAATACCACATGGTGCAGATGCACCTACACCCGAAGCACGTTATATAGATAGAAAGTCCATAGTCATTAGAGGTGATGAAATTAGATTGGTAAAAGATGAGGAGTTTTTTAAACAATGCCCACGATAGAATTTAATACATATAACGAACAAACACTTAGAGATGTAAAACCTGTTCTTGCAAAATCTGTTTCACCCGAATGGTGGAAGCAGATGAAGTTTAGTGAATATAATCGTGGAAATCTAATAACAACTATTCGTGCATGTCCAGCTATGGACGATTGGTTAAAGAGTGGTTGGTATCTACTTGCAAACAGAGATATGATTGTTAAGAATGGTAATATTACAGATACAGATGAAGATGATGAAATTTATATGTCAACTCATGAATTTGGTGACGGTTTTGAACACCCTTCACCGAATCACCCAGCTGGTCAAATGGGATATGGATTCCAATATCTTCCCGATGACGAAGCACCAATAAGAGGTGCATTTAAATTTAGAAATCCATGGAATATTACAACACCGCCTGGATATTCTTGTTTATATCTAGACCCGTTTCTATTTCAAAACAAGTTCTTTGCAACATGGCAAGGTATCATTGATACAGATAAGTTTAATGCAAACTATGATAATGCACAAATAATATTCTATCCTCGTGTTGGACATTCATTTGTTATACCAAAAGGAACACCTCTTTGTCAAATTATACCATATAAAAGGGAAGAATGGCAAGCTACATATCTTACATACAAGTCTAATGATTGGACAAAGAATAGAAGTCATGTGACTAGTAATCGTTCAAATAAAACAATGGACGAGTATGCAAGAGAACCATCGACTAGTGAAGAAACTAGGAGAGATGAAATGGGAGTTGGTGGTTATCGTGCTGGTTCCCTTCACTCTAATAAAGGTAAACTATATAAACAGGAGAATCCACCACCCGAATGTCCTTATCATGTGAGTGAGGATTCACCCGAAATACAAATGGAGTTAGACTTAGAAAATGATTAGATTATTATTCCCATATGTCTGCATTGAAAGAAATCTTTTAGAAGAAGGTGCAATCAATGAAGACTATGTTAAACTTCTCAAAGATTCTGTAGACGGAATGAGAAAGAAAGACCCAGTTGGTAGAAACGTATCAAATCAATATACTGGTTGGCAATCAGATGACGGTTGTGAGAGTCACCCAGCATTTGGAAAAATACTAAGAGTGATTAAAGAAACCTTTGATACTGAACTTTTAAATTGGACTGGACACGATAGAGGAAGCCTTCAACTAACAATGGGTAATTCATGGGCAAACATAAATGATAATACTGCATGGAATGCTCCACACTTACACAATGGTTGTTGGTATAGTGGTGTATTTTATATTCATGCAGACGGAGATGAAGGTCAATTCATGGCAATCGATACTGCACCAAAGGTAGTATCAGACTTTCCACATACACCAAGAGAACAACAATCATTCCGAATGCAACCTACAACTGGTAAGTTATTTTTATTTCCAAGTGCCTTAATGCACATGGTTGAACCAAACTTAACTAATAAGGATAGATACAGTATCTCATTTAATATGAATGTATCACACTTAAGTAAAGGGGGTAGATTTGGAAATCCTAAAGGTTATCACCCCGATGAACTTACCTTCACTACTGATGAAAACGGAACTTTAATTCACTTATTCCCAAAAACAGACACTAACAACTAACTGGTTTTCATAAATAATGGTATGGAAATAGTCGTATCACCTTATATCTTATGGAATGTCATAATGACAGTCGTAATCTTACCCATAGGTTTCTTAGTTAGAAATGTTCTATCCGAGCAAAAAAGAATTGATATCTTAGTAAATAAAACACGAGAAGAAATTGCAAGAGATTATGCAACAAGAGAACAGATTGAGGCTGATTTTCAAAGAATTATGGACTCAATCAACAATATCGATGCAAAGATAGATAGACTTCAAAGTAAAACCTATTTCCAAGATTAAAATCGTTATAAATAGTAGTATAACAGGAAACTACTATGGCAGAACCAAATTCAAAAGCAACCTTTAAAGAGTATATAAAGAGAAAACTTGGAGCTCCAGTTCTAGAAATCAACGTGGACGATGACCAATTTGACGATAGAATGGACGAGGCACTTCAGTATTTCCGTGAATATCACTATGACGGTTCTATAAAAACATATCTTAAACACCAAATCACTCAGGCAGAGATTGATTCATTTAAAACAAATGAAACTCATAATGCAGCTACAACTGGAACACAAGCAATCGCAAGTCAGACATACGGAGAAGGTCAAAACTACTTAACACTACCCGAACATGTGTTAAGTGTAATCAATATTTTCCCTTTCAATTCGGGTCAGACTTCAAGTATGTTTGATATTCAGTATCAATTAAGATTAAATGATTTATGGGATTTAACTTCAACGAGTGTTCTATATTACTCACAAGTACAGTCTCATTTATCTATGTTAAACGACATATTGGTGGGTCAGATACCTATTAGATATAATATGCACTCTAACAGACTCTACATGGACTACAGTGCAAGTAAATTGAGTGCTGGGGAGTATATCATTATTGAATGTTATAGAAAATTAGACCCTACAGACATGACTGATATCTACAATGATATGTGGTTGAAGAAATATGCAACTGCATTAGTTAAATATCAATGGGGTGAAAACTTATCGAAGTTTTCGGGTATTGCACTTCCAGGCGGGGTAACACTTGACGGTTCTGCAATGAAACAAGAAGCACAAGAAGAGATTACAAAATTAGAAGAAGAATCCCGACTGAATTTTGAAATGCCAGTCATGGATATGATGGGGTAATTGAATGCCTACAAATGTATTTTTTAACCATGCAGTAAACACTGAACAACACCTATATGAGGATTTGGTTGTTGAGTCACTTAGAATGTATGGTCATGAAACTTATTATCTACCAAGAGAGATTGTAGAAGAGGATTCTATACTTGGAGAAGACGTACAGTCAACTTTTGGTGATGCATATTCGGTTGAAATGTACTTAGAAAATACAGAAGGTTTCGAAGGAGAAGGAGACCTCATGTCCAAGTTTGGTGTCCAAGTACGAGACCAAGCAACCTTTGTTCTTTCTTTGAGAACATGGGAGAGATTCATATCACTAGATTCTAACCTTGCAACTTCACTCAGACCCAACGAAGGAGATTTAATTTATTTCCCTCTTAGTGGTTCTATGTTTGAAATCAAATTTGTAGAACATGAAGACCCATTCTATCAAGTCGGAAAACTATTTGTATTTAAATTACAATGTGAATTATTTGAATACAGTGGAGAAGATTTCGATACTGGTACAGGTGCAGACCTAATAGAACTAGACCAAGCATATTCAATAGGATTAACAATGTCTTCAACCAATGCATATTCTATTGGTGAAAACATAACTAAGAACGGAGTTGTTGTTGGTGAGGTTCAAACGTCACTAGGTAATGCAACAACAATTATTCACAACACTGCAACACTTACAGTCGGTGATACACTTGTTGGTGTTGATTCGGGTGTATCTGATACAATTGCAGCTATCAATGACGTATTGACTATGTCTAACGATGGTTCTGCACAAAACAAAGACTTTGAAGATACTGCAGACAACTATCTAGACTTCTCAGAAACCAACCCTTTCGGTGAGGTCACATAATGTTTGGGACACATTTTTATAATGAGACAATTAAAAGAGCAGTATCAATCTTTGGAACACTGTTTAATAATATCACATTAAAGAAAACAAAGGAAGACGGAACTGTATTGAGTATAACAAAGGTTCCAATTTCATACGGCCCTAAACAAAAATTCCTTGCAAGACTACAGGAAGAACCAAATCTTTCTGATAATAATAGAAGTGCAATTTCTTTACCAAGACTTGCATTCGAACTGAGTGGTTTTGAGTATGACCCTACAAGACAACAAAATAAATTGATAAGACATTCTAAGTCTGATTTAGATACAGACGGAGTGAATCGTTCATATCAATACAATCCAGCACCATACAACTTAACTTTTACACTAAGTGTTCTTGCAAAGAACATGAATGATGCATTACAAATTGTAGAACAGATATTACCATATTTCCAACCCGAATATACAGTCACAATGAAAATGATTGACTCTATGTCAGATACTAGAGACGTTCCAATAACACTCAATAGTGTTGCAATGGAAGATACTTATGAAGGTTCCTTCGAAGAAAGAAGAGTTATTGAGTATACTTTAGAGTTTACTATGAAACTATACTTCTTCGGCCCTGTTTATACTGGAACTATTATTAAGAGTGTTATTGAAAGAGAATACATTAACACTGGAAATGCAAACTTTACAACTTCAGAGATTAATGAATCAGGATTGGTCAAAGAGGTTAAACATTACGAACCTGCCTTTGCAGAAATATGTAATGCAGTGTCCAACTCCACAACAATCACCTTTCCAACTGCAATAAATACAAAGATAAGTGCAAATGATGAAATATTTGGAACAGGAAATGCAACCAATCCAACAGTAGTTTCAGTTGCAGTCGATAAACTATCAATGGTAGTGTCGAGTGCAGTGACTATAGAAACAAACACTACACTTAAATTTGTAGGTTCTGTTGACCCAACAGATACATTTGTGGTTGCAGAAACAGTGACATTTTATGATGATGGTGCTAAAGAAAGTTTTAGTGAAACCAATGACAGTTAATTATGACAAAAGAACCAATAGACGATAAGTTAAATTCTCTCTTAGATATCAACACCGATATCAAAAAAGAAACTTCAGTAGTTAAACTACCCACAAGAGCAGAGAACATGGACACGGACTATAAGTATGCCCGTGAGAACCTCTATAACCTCGTAGAACGTGGTCAAGATGCAATAGACGGAATACTTGAGTTATCCAAAGAAACCGAACACCCACGTGCATATGAAGTCGCAGGACAGTTGATTAAGACTGTGGCCGATACTGCAGAGAAACTACTAGACGTACAAAAGAAAATTAAGGATTTAGAGAAAGAGGACGAACAAAGAATAGGTAAAGTTGAAAATCACCTATACGTTGGTTCTACTTCAGAACTGCAGAAGTTTTTGAAGAAAGAAAAGAAAGATGGTTAAACCTACAAACGAAGGATATCTTGGTAATAATCTTATTAAGAGAGCTGGAATTGAAACCCAGTATACCAAAAAACAAATGGCAGAATACTTGAAGTGTTCTGAAAATCCTTCTCATTTTATAGAAAATTATACACAAATCATATCACTAGATGAAGGTATGGTTCCTTTCACACTTCGTGGATATCAAGAAAACCTAATCAATCACTATAATGACAATCGTTTCAATGTGGTTCTTGCAAGTAGACAGAGTGGTAAATCAATTACTTCTTGTGCATACTTATTGTGGTTTCTATTATTTAAACCCGAAGTTACTGTAGCAGTTCTTGCTAACAAAGGTGCAATTGCAAGGGAAATGATTGCACGTATCGTAACCATGTTGGAGTCTGTTCCATTCTTCCTACAGCCTGGTGTTAAGATTCTTAACAAAGGTTCCATTGAGTTTGCAAATGATAGTAAAGTCGTTGCAGCTGCAACTTCTTCAAGTTCGATTCGTGGATTATCTATTAACCTACTATACCTTGATGAGTTTGCATTCGTAGACGATGCAGAGACATTCTATACTGCAACATATCCCGTTGTTACATCAGGTAAAGACTCAAAGGTTATTATTACCTCAACTGCAAACGGTGTGGGTAATATGTTCCATAAGATATATGAAAGTGCAGTACATGGTCAATCAGAATACAAATCATTTCTTATTAACTGGTATGACGTGCCAGGCAGAGACGAAGAATGGAAGAAAGAAACCATTGCAAACACTTCAGAAGCACAGTTTGAACAAGAGTATGGTAACAGTTTCTTAGGAACAGGTAATACACTTATCAATAGTAATACACTACTAGGTATGAGAGCGATAGAACCCGACTGGAATAAAGACAATCTTTTTCTATATGAAAAACCAATTGAAGGTCATAGATACGTTTGTACGGTAGATGTATCTAAGGGTAGAGGATTGGATTATTCTACATTCTCAATTATAGATGTTACTACAAGTCCATTTAAACAAGTTTGTTGTTATAGAGATAATATGGTAAGTCCTCTTCTCTTCCCCGATATTATAAATAAATACGTTAAACACTATAATGAACCAGTAGTTATTATAGAAAATAATGCAGAAGGTGGAATGGTTGCCAATCAATTGCATTACGATATTGAGTATCCTAATGTATTTGTTCAAGGACAACTAAAGGCCGAAGACATTGGTGTAACCATGTCAAGAAAAATTAAGAGAATCGGTTGTTCTACTCTTAAGGAATTATTAGAAGAAAATAGACTTATCCTCTGCGATAGACATACTATAACAGAACTTATGACTTTTGTCCATAAGGGAAATAGTTGGGAAGCAGATAGAGGATATAATGACGATATGGTCATGAATTTGGTGTTATTCAGTTGGTTTGTGACGACTGAATACTTTTATCACTTAACAGATACACAAGTTAAGGATTTATTGTATTCAGAACAACAGAAGTTAATCGAAGATGATTTACTACCAGCTGGAATATTTGACGGGGAATCCCAGTCAGATACCTTTGTAGACACCGAAGGAGACCGATGGTATCATAAAAGTATGGATATACCAATTAAATTATAGTTGTTGGGTTATTTAAAGTTATAAATAAAACAGTAAACAACTTTTTACATTAACAGGAGTAAAAGTATGGCATTTCAAGTATCACCAGGCGTTCAGGTCTCCGAGATAGACCTGACTAATGTTGTTCCAGCCGTTTCATCGACTACAGGTGCATTTGCTGGACATTTCCAATGGGGCCCTGTTGGTGAAGTAGTAACAGTTTCAGATTCAAAGGGTTTAGTTGATAATTTCTATCAACCTGCTAATTCCGACGCTGGAGCAGAGGACTTCTATTCAGCGGAAGCATTCCTAAAGTATGGTTCATCACTTAGAGTCGTTAGAATCAACACATCTCAATTAAACAATGCAAACTCATCAAGTGGGACTGCATTACTAAAGAATAATGACGATTACGTATCCAGTTATCAAGACGGTTCTCAATCAGGAACAGTCGGTAATTGGACTGCAAAATACGCAGGTTCTTTAGGTAACTCATTAAAAGTATCAGTATGTGGGTCTTCAGACGCATATTTCAATGATGCAGTAACTACAACATCTGCACAAGAATCAGTAGGACAGACAACCATTTCGGTTACTGATTCCTCAGTTTTCTTTGTAAGAGATATTGTTAAGTTTGCTGGTCATAACACTGAATACAGAGTTACTTCAAAACCCGATGGAACTTCAATAGTAGTTGAAGCAATCGGTCAACCTGCTGGAACAGGTCTAACTGCATTAGTAGCAACAGGTGCTAATATAGATAGATACTGGGAATTCTACAGTTCATTTGATAAAGCACCTGCTAAGTCGGGTACTGCAACTGCCGCTGGTGGTTCAGATGACGAAATTCACGTAGTAGTTTCAGACGAAGACGGATTATTCTCAGGAATTCAAAACACAATTTTAGAAACTTACGGTTTCTTATCACTTGCTTCAGACAGTAAAGACAGTCAAGGACAATCAAACTATTACAAAAATGTAATTGCAAGAGAATCAGACTACATTTACTGGTCAGGTCATTCAACAGACCTACTTGCAAGTGCAAACGAAACAAGAACACACTTACAATCTGCTACAACAGCATTTGGAAGACCTTCTTCAGTTATAATTTCATCACTTGGTGGTGGAGTAGACGGAAGAGTTCCTACTGCTGGTGAGAAATATGGTGCATACCAAACTCACTTCGGTGATGCAGAAACAGTAGACGTGTCATTCTTAATCGTAGGTTCAACAAGAACAGACGATGGTTCAGGTACCGAACAAGATTTACTTGCAGACCATAATTCAATTGTTAACCAAATTATACAAATTGCAGAAAATAGAAAAGACTGCATGGTTATATGTTCACCTAGACGTGCATCAGTAGTTGGTGTATCAAGTGAATCAACACAATCAACAAACGTTATTGCTGACTACAGTTCAGTCACTTCTTCCTCATATGCAGTGTTAGACAGTGGTTGGGTGTACCAATATGATAGATATAACGACAAATACTGCTACGTGCCCTCTAACGGTCATACAGCAGGTATTATGGCAAGGTCAGACTTATTAAGAGACCCATGGTTCTCACCAGCTGGTTTCTCAAGAGGTCAATACTTAGGTATTACTAAACTTGCGTTTAATCCTTCACAATCATCTAGAGATGACTTATATCGTGCAAGGATTAATCCGATTGTTACCTTCCCAGGCCAAGGTACTGTATTATTCGGAGATAAAACAGCACTAACTTCACCTTCTGCTTTTGATAGAATCAATGTAAGAAGGTTGTTCATCGTATTAGAAAAAGCAATCGCAGTTGCAGCGAAATCACAACTCTTTGAATTCAATGATGCATTCACAAGAGCTCAATTCCGTGCTGCTGTAGAACCTTTCCTAAGAGATGTTAAGAACAGACGAGGTCTAGTAGACTTCTCAGTATTATGTGATGAAACTAACAACACTGATACAGTTATAGATAGAAACGAATTTGTATGTTCTATCTTTGTGAAACCTGCTAGAAGTATTAACTTTATAACTTTAAACTTTGTTGCTGCTAGAAGTGGTGTTGAGTTTGAAGAAATTTACAGTGCAGTTTAAGGAGAAATAAATGGCAACTATAGACCAATTTAAAGCACAACTTATCGGTGGAGGCCCACGTGCCAACCGATTCAAAGTTTTCATACCAAGAGCTGGTAATAAGATTGAATTCTTGTGTAAAGCTGCTAATATCCCAGCAGGGACATTAGGAGAAGTTATTGTTCCTTTCAGAGGACATAACCTTAAACTTGCTGGAGAAAGAACTTTCGAAGATTGGCAGATTACAGTTATCAACGATGTTGAGTTCTCAGTAAGAAGTGGTCTAGAAGCATGGCAAGAAGAGATTCAAGCTATGGATAGTGGAGAAGGTGCAACTTCTACAGACTATCTTATTTCTAGAGCATTTGTAGAACAGCTTAACAAAGATGACTCAGTCCTTGCGAGATACGAGTTTTTCAACATGTTCCCTAAAAATATAGGTGCAATCGAACTATCTTACGATACAGTTGATGCACTAGAGGAATTTACAGTTGACTTTACTTTTTCTCATTGGGAAAGAGTTCAATAACTTTTACAGTGAAAAGTGACCACTATAATGTGGTATAAATATTAGTATGGAAATTTTAGGGTTTGAAATAAATCGTAAGAAAGACGATTTAAGAACGATAGAGGACAAGAACCAAAAGTCCTTTGTCCCACCAGTTGACGATGACGGGACTCCCGTCATTGAACAACAAAGTGGTTTCGTATCGGGTGCAGCCTACGGGTCGTATGTCGATATGGAAGGCGGTGTCAAGAATGAGGCAGAACTCATTCGTAGATACCGAGAAACCTCTTTGGTTCCCGAGTGTGATTCGGCAATCGAGGATATAGTCAATGAGTGTATCACTTCTGACACATCAGATAAGATAGTGACCCTTGACCTCAGAGATGTAAAGCTCTCTGACAGTATCAAAACAAAGATACAAGAAGAGTTTAATCACATCTTATCTCTAATGAAGTTCAATCAGAACTCTCATGAATTATTCAGAAAATGGTACGTAGATGGAAGAATATACTTCCATAAGGTTGTTGATAGTAAACGACCTAAGTTAGGTATCGTTGACCTAAGAAATGTTGACCCAATTAAGATTAAAAAGGTCAGAAACATTGAAAAGGAAAAAGACCCTAAGACTAAGATAGATAGAATTAAAAAGATTGAAGAATTCTATATGTTTAACGACAAAGGATTCGATAAATCGACTGCAACCGAAGGGGTTACAGTCAAAATTGCACCTGAAGCTGTAACATATACGACTTCGGGTTTACTTGACTACACTAAAAATGTAGTTATCGGGTATCTGCACAAAGCATTAAAGACTGCAAATCAGTTAGCAATGTTGGAAGATGCACTTGTTATCTATAGGATATCAAGAGCTCCCGAAAGAAGGATATTCTACATTGACGTAGGTAACCTTCCAAAAGCAAAAGCAGAACAGTATCTTGCAGATGTTATGAACCGATATAAGAACAAATTGGTTTATAATGCAGATACAGGTGAAATCAAAGACGATAGAAAACATATGAGTATGTTGGAAGATTTTTGGTTACCTAGAAGAGAAGGTGGTAGAGGAACAGAGATTACTACACTTCCAGGCGGACAGAACTTAGATGATATTGCAGATATAGAATACTTTAAGAAGAAACTATATCAATCACTAAATGTTCCTTCCTCTAGAATGGAAGCAGACAACGGATTCAATATGGGTCGTGCGTCTGAAATTTCTAGAGACGAACTTAAATTTAATAAGTTCACAAACAGACTTCAGAAGAAGTTTGCAAGAGTTTTTACAGATATTCTTAAGACACAATTAGTTCTTAAGGAAATCACAACTGGAGACGAATTTGATGAAATCAAAGACTTTCTTCAGTATGACTTTGCAACGGACAACCATTTTACAGAGTTGAAAGATGCAGAGATAATAAGAGAGAGATTAGATACTCTCTCAAATATTTCCGACTATGTTGGAGAGTATTTTTCTAAAGAATATGTTAGAAAATACATTCTAAGACAGACGGAAGAAGACATTAAATTAATTGATAAACAAATCTCCAAAGAAGGAGAGGGTGAATCAGATGAAAAAAGCGAAGATGACTTCGGAGGATTTTAATAAATGAGTAGTGAAATTGCAAAACAAATAGTTGACTCAATAGAACAGGGTAAGTTAGATACTGCAAAAGACCAAGTCTTTGACGGAATCAAACAAAAGTCTGCAGAAGCAATCGACATGAAACGTGTTGAAATGCAAGTAGACTGGATGGATAAACAACCTGAACCTACTGGTGAAGCTGAAGAGTAATGAAATCATTTGCAGAAATCAGTGTTGAGTTAAACGAGGCAAAGTTTAAACTACCTCGTGGACACAAAGAACTGAAATCTGATGTTGTAAAGATTGGTGGTAAGAATATTAAGATTACTTACACCGAGTTTAGAGGTAAAGTTCATGTATACATAGATGGACAGGACTTCGGAGGTGCAACATACAAGGATTTAAAATCTGCAGAGAATGAAATGAAATCCATGAAGAGTGTCATAAAACAAATGTCAGAAGAAGAAAATATAGACATAGAGGAAATTTTCAATGAAATTAATATCAGAGTTTAATGACTACAGTGTTTCTCCAATTATTATAGAGGAGAACGAAAAAGGACAGAAAGAATACTTTATTGAAGGTATCTTTATGCAATCCGAAATTAAAAATCGTAACGGAAGAGTATATCCTAAAGAGGTTATGCAGAAAGAAGTAAAACGTTACGTCAAAGAATTCGTTGAAAAGGATAGAGCATTCGGTGAGTTAGGACACCCCGAAGGGCCGACTATCAATTTAGACAAAGTGTCTCACATGATTACCAAATTAGAAGAAGACGGTAACAATTACGTGGGACGTGCAAAGATTTTAAGTACCCCAAACGGTCAAATTGTAAGAAATTTAATCGATGATGGTGCTAAATTAGGAGTTTCATCTCGTGGACTAGGTTCCCTAGAACAAAAAGGTGGTGCTCAATACGTAAAAGATGACTTTCAACTTGCAACAGCAGGTGATATCGTTGCAGACCCTTCTGCACCTGAAGCTTTCGTTAACGGAATTATGGAAGGTACAGAGTGGGTATATGAGAACGGATTACTTACTGCAAGACAATTTGACGAAATGAGGACTGAAATACGGTCTGCTAAGTCAAATAAGTTGGAAGAAGTTACAATTAAACAATGGAAAAGGTTCGTTGAGAGTCTTTAACATATAAATAAAAAAGTAAACTCAAACAGGAGAAAAACATGGCAGAGTTAGAAAATAACCTAGATACAGTCGAAGAGACTGTTAATGCTATAGAAGAGGGTCAACAACCTAACGCTAAAGCAGAAGATGGTGACAAGAAGCCAGTAAAACAAGGGTCATCTGACGCTGAGAAAATCGAAAGCGGAAAAGGTGATGTCGTCAAACCTGAAGAAAATCCTGTTGACAAAGCTGTTGCATCAGTAAAAGCTGCTGAGAAAGCTCCTTCTAACGAAGGTGACGCTCAGAAGAAAGGTGCAGACAAACCTGAAAAGATGGAAAAAATCAAAGAAGGTGAAGAAGATTCTAAAAAAGATGTTGTAGAAACATCTAAAATGGAAAACATTAAAGCTATCGTCAACAATATGAAGGAAATGACTAAAGAAGAACTTCAAAAAACTTTTGGTGAAGTATCAGAAGAAGAAGTTGACGAAACCTTGACAAAAGCAGAAGTCGCTAGAAAAATCGTTGAAACACTTAAATCAATGGACGAAGCAGATGTTGCTAAGATTCGTGAGAAGTATGAAGACGAAGAAGAAGAAGAGAAAGAAGAACAAGTCAAAGAAGAATCTGTTGACGAGGAAACTTCTGCAGAACTTGAATCTTCATTAGTCGAGATAGAAGTAGAAGACGACCTATCTGCAATCTCAGAAGCACTTGACCTTTCAGAAGAAAATCAAGAAAAAGCTAAAACAATCTTCAAAGCTGCTGTAACATCAAAAGTTGCAGAAATTAAAGAAACACTTGAGTCTCAGTACTCAGAAGAATTAAAAACCTCAGTAGAGAAAGTTAAAGGTGACCTTGCGGAAGCAGTTGACAAGTATCTTACTTATTGTGCAGACGAGTGGACGAAAGAAAACGAACTTGCTATAGAAAGAGGTTTGAGGTCTGAGATGACTGAAAACTTTATCGAAGGATTGAAAACATTGTTCGTAGAACATTATGTTGACGTTCCTGAAGATAAGTATAACGTTATCGATGAACTCGCAAATCGTCTCGATGAGATGGAAGAAAAACTTGACGCAGAAGTATCTAAAAATATGGAAATCGTTGAGGAAAACGACTCTCTCAAGAGAAGTAACGTGATAAGAGAAGCCTGTAAAGACTTATCTGAATCACAAAAAGAGAAAATGGAATCATTATCAAATGGTGTAGACTTTAAAGATATCGAAGACTTTAGTGATAAAGTATCAGAAATCAAAGAAGCTTACTTCCCAGTTGAAGGTGAAACCATCTCTGAAGATACAGTTGTTGAAGAAGGAACAGGAGAATTTACTTCTAACGAAGATAAAGTCCTAGACCCTTCAATTGCTAGATATTCAGAGGCATTATCAAAACTTAAACCATTAGGTTAATTTAAAGGAGATTAAAACAAATGTTTTTATCAGAAAACTTACAAGATAAGTGGGAGCCGATTCTAGAGCACTCCGATTTACCAAAAATCGAAGACAACTACAAACGTGCAGTCACAGCTGTTATCCTTGAAAACCAAGAGAAAGCCCTTAACGAAGACAGAGCTACTCTTGCAGAAGCAGCACCTTTAAATTCCACAGGTACAGGTATTTCTAACTGGGATCCAATATTGATTTCATTAGTAAGACGTGCCATGCCAAATCTCGTTGCATACGACATTTGCGGTGTTCAACCAATGACCGGCCCAACTGGACTTATCTTTGCTATGAAAGCAAGATATAACGATGACGTTGACGCTGATAGACTGAATACATCAGAAGCTTTACATAACGAAGCTAGAACTGATTACTCAGCATCTGCTCAAACAACATCAACTTCAGTAGGAAGCGACCACTCAGGAGACCCATTCAATGGTTCTTATGCGTCACAGACTTCTGCAGGTATGTCTACAGCTTCAGCAGAATCACTAGGTGATGCAGCTGGAAACCATTTTGCTGAAATGGCATTCTCAATCGAGAAAGCTACAGTGACAGCGAAATCAAGAGCACTTAAAGCGGAATATTCATTAGAATTAGCACAAGACCTCAAAGCAATCCACGGTCTTGATGCAGAATCAGAACTTGCAAACATTCTATCATCAGAAATCCTTGCTGAAATAAACAGGGAAGTTGTGAGAAGTGTTAACAACCAAGCGAAAACAGGTGCAGCTTCAACAGCTGTTGCTGGTACTTTCAACTTGGACGTTGATGCAAACGGTAGATGGTCTGTAGAAAAGTTCAAAGGACTATTGTTCCAAATCGAAAGAGAATCAAATGTTATTGCTAAAGAAACAAGAAGAGGAAAAGGAAACTTTATTCTTTGTTCTTCTGATGTTGCTTCAGCACTATCAATGGCTGGTGTATTAGATTACGCACCTGCTCTTTCAACTAACTTAAACGTTGATGACACAGGTAATACTTTTGCTGGTGTTCTTAACGGAAGAGTAAAAGTCTACATAGACCCATATGCGTCTTCAGACTACTTGACAGTTGGTTACAGAGGTTCAAATCCTTATGACGCTGGATTATTCTATTGCCCTTACGTTCCATTACAAATGGTTCGTGCAGTTGGTGAGAATACTTTCCAACCGAAAATTGGTTTCAAAACAAGATACGGAATGGTATCTAATCCTTTTGTTGGTTCAACACCTTCAGACGGACTTGCTTCAGCAGGAACAAACCAATACTACAGAAAATTTGCAGTATCAAACATTCTGTAATCGAATTCAATTTCGAACTAAAGGGGACTCTAAGTCCCCTTTTTTTATGTACTAAATAAAAGGTATCAATGATGATACAGACATAAACACACACACAGGAGGAAATTATGTCAAATGGAAAATCAGGTTATGAAATACGAGCCGACTTACTAAGTATGGCTCAGTCTATACTAATAGAAAACTTACAAAGGAAAAACGATGCGGTTTACACCCACAACGATAATCACCCTGATGATAAGAAACCATTACTTACTACATCAATCAATGCACAGGATATTATCGCCGTTGCATCTGAATTGAATGAGTTTGTTAATGAGAAATAACTATAAATAGTATTGTGGGGTGGAATTATTCACCCCCTTTAGAAGGAATAACTATGACAGATTATGAAAGAACAGTGAAAGTTTTAGAAGGCCCTTGGTCAACTAAAGCATTCCCTAATGGGGAAGAAACAACAGCTGGTATAATACACAGAAAAATTACCACACTGTATGAAAAAGATGGATACCTTTGTGAAGAGGTAGTCACTAGAGAGTATAGAGGTAATGATTACTTCGACACTTCAACAAATAAGAGAGTATTAAAACTTGACTGAAATAAACAAATCTATTCTTAACAAGAATAACTTTAGATTACTGATTGACAAGGTTCCTACAGTGGAATACTATATTCAATCTGTTAATATCCCAGGCTTATCATTTACAGAAACAATAAGTGCAGCTGGTGTGGGATTAGATGCATTTTTTCCAGGCGACAAAGTGTCGTTTGAATCACTAAGTGTATCATTCTTGGTAGATGAAGACCTTGCAAACTTTAAGGAAATGTATGATTGGATGAACGCAATCGTCCCAGTTGCAGACCCAACTGCATATGCAAACTTCACTGGAACAGAAAAAACTGCAACAGGTCAATATAGTGGTGTTACTAATGACCTTGCACAATATTCAGACATTACAATAGTGGTTAACACTAACAAAAACATACCAAATAAATTCTTCAGATTCCATGATGCATTTCCTATATCTCTTAGTGGTATAGAATTACAGAGTGGTGCAGAGACAGAGGCAGTGGTTGCAACAGTCGAATTTAGATTTACATATTACGATATAGAATCCACTTCCTAAAATACCATAAGTATGGTATAATAGTATATTATGACATTAGATGAAATTAAGAGCCAGTGGGAAGCAGATTGTGAAATAGACGATATCGAACTAGATAAATCGTCTTTAGAAATCCCTAAACTCCATGCAAAATATCAAGACTTACTATCCAGTAAGATACTTGTTATGAAACAATACCAATACAAATACGATACACTTCTAAAGGATAAGTGGTTGTGGTATAACGGAAAAATGTCACAAGAACAAATCAAAGAGTTGGGTTGGTCAGACGACCCTTTAGACGGATTAAAAATTATGAAAACTGATTTACAAATCTTCTATAACTCAGATAAAGATATACAAGAACTTAATGCAAAGATTGAGTATTTAAAAGTCACAATAGATTATCTCAAAGAGTGTATGCAAAATATCACTTGGAGACACCAAACGATTAAGAATACAATCGATTGGAGAAAATTCATGGCAGGGTCATAATGATATATCAAAACTATGTTTGGATTGCAGAGGCTTTCTTTACAGAATCAGAAGTTGATACTATAATTGCATGTGCAAATAAAATAGATTGGGAAGGTGCTAGAGTTGGATTTGATTCTACAGACCCCGATGGTGCAACTGCAGAAGCTGGTCGAGCAGATGATGAAATCAGAAGGTCAAGTGTTAAGTGGTTACTACATGAAATGTTACCACAAGAATTTCATAACAAACTTGCAACAGGTATTGAATATGCAAAAGGAGATAATAAATGGAATTGGGAATTATCACACTTTGAAAATTTTCAATTTACACAATATGCTGAACAATCTAATAAAAAGGGTGATTTCTATACATGGCATACAGATTCAGGCCCAGTTGGTCAAGAACATGGTACAGAAGGACTCATTCGTAAGTTAAGTTGTACTATTCAATTATCAGACCCCGAAGAATATGAGGGTGGTCATTTCGAATGGTTAGAACCTACACATTGTTTTGATAAAATAAAACAAGGTCAAACAAAGGTATCTGTTATAGATATGAAGAGGACTGCACCTTTCAGTGCAAAAACAAGAGGTAGTATTATTATATTCCCTTCAGACGTTCACCACCAAGTCACCCCAGTTATCAGAGGAACTCGAACATCACTAGTAGGGTGGTTATTAGGTACTCCTTTCAAGTAAACCCACATGGTTAGAGTAGAGAAAATAGACGATGTCTTTATGAAAGTTCATTGTGACGATGGACTTGCAAGAGACTTATATGACTTCTTTTCTTTTACCGTGCCTGGCGCAAAATTCATGCCTTCCTATAAGAATAAGTTTTGGGACGGCAAAGTAAGACTCTTCTCAATGAAGACACATAAGATTTATATCGGATTACTTCCATACGTTGACGAATTCTGTAGAGAACGAGGATTTGAGTTTGGTGGTATACAAGAAGTAATCGGAGACAAAACAACAGTTACAGACGAAGACGTGGACTTCTTTATAAATGGTGACGACTTAATCCCAGGCTTGGGTCTTCCATTTCAACCACGTGATTATCAAATAGAAGCATTCAAAACTTCTGTACAGTATGGTAGACAACTATTATTGTCACCAACTGCAAGTGGTAAGTCATTAATAATCTATATGTTGTGTAGGTGGTATGAGGGAGAAATGTCTCTACCAAATTGTAAAACTATTATTATCGTCCCCACCACCTCATTGGTAGAACAGATGGCAAAAGATTTTAAAGAATATGGATATAATGAAGAAATTTGTAAAATTTATAGTGGTCAACCTGTATTTCCTGCTAACATTACGATATCAACATGGCAAAGTTTTGCTAAAGCACCTAAAGAAGTCGTACAAGGATTTGACGTAGTTATAGGAGACGAAGCACACTTATTCAAAGCACAAACACTAAAAGGTATCTTAGAGAAAATGAAACACACTAGTATTCGTTTTGGAACTACTGGAACACTAGACGGGTCAGAAGTTCATAGGTTACAACTTGAAGGTTTGTTCGGCCCTGTAAAAAAAGTCATAACGTCATACGAGTTAATGGAAGAGGGTACGATTGCAAATTTAAAGATTGATTGTGTCATACTTCGTCATACCAAACAGAAAAAATTATCATATCAAGAAGAAATGGATTACTTGGTATCCAGTGATAGTAGAAACAAATTCATAACAAATTTGGTTGCAAGTTTAAAAGGTAATACACTTGTATTGTTTCAATACGTAGAGAAACATGGTGAAGTCTTATATCCTATGTTAGACGGAAGAGTAAAGGACTTACACTATGTCTATGGTGGAACAGATACAGAAGACAGAGAAACAGTCAGAGAGGTGGTAGAAAAATCCAACGATAGTGTCATACTAGCGTCATACGGAACTTTTTCTACTGGAGTTAATATAAAGAAAATTGATAATGTAGTTTTTGCAAGTCCTTCTAAGTCAAGGATAAGAAATCTACAATCTATTGGTAGAGGTCTAAGGAAAACTGAAGGTAAGAGTGAAATGAGATTATTTGATATTGCAGACGATTTGCAATGTGATAATTTTACACTTGGTCACCTTAAAGAACGTATAAATATTTACAACGAGGAAAATTTTTCATACGAAATAAAGCAATTTGACTTAGACTAATGGCAACACCAAACGACTTACTTAAACAAAGATACGAAGTTATCAAACTTAAAACTGGTACAGAGTTTGTAGGAATGGTTAGAGATACAACAGAAGGTCTTGAAATAACACTTCCTATGATATGTCATTTGTCAGTTCAACAACCAATCAATTCAACACTTGCAACCTTTTATCCTTATGCACCTATGAGTGAAGACCCTATCGTCAAAATCCCATTTGACCAAGTCTTACATAGAAGTAATATGAATCAGCAATTTATTCCGTTCTATGACGAAGCTTCTTCTAACTGGTTAAAAATGGTGGAACAAGGAACTATTCCATTAACCAATGACTTGAAAGGTGCATCAAGAGAATACATGAAATCTGCAGTTGATTCTATTCTTAAGAATGTAAAAGAAGATGACTTGTTTGATGACTACTTTGAAGAACTTGCAGAAACAGAGTTCGAACTTGCAATGAAACCTACCGACCCTAAGAAAATTCATTAAACTTTTAGTTTGTCTAAATAAGTGCGTATAAGATTGATTTATATCGCATTATACAAAATATTTATAACTTAATTTTAGGAAAACCATGACCACAGCAACTTATTTTGCGAAGAGCATGGTGCGAAAAGCTAGAGAAATTAACCATATAGTCCGTCCTCAAAAACGAAAACTGGTTGAAACTATCGAATTTCTAGTGCTGATGACTCTTCCGTTTTTATTACCATTCATTATAATGTTTTATGCATCACCTATGGGGTTGTATAGATGAAACACAAACTTAGAGACACTTTGGAGATAAGCACACTTGTGGCTGTCTTCTTAGTGTCTGTTATATCAATTACAGGAATATCATAATGTTCGTCCCTTGGTTCACAAAACCCGAAACAGAGAAGAAAGTATTGCAAATTGTAAATCTTTCTCCTGATGAATCTTGGATTGAAAGAATTGTCGAGGTTCACCCTATGAAACAAGTTGCAGTAATGACAGTCGTGCAAGTCCTCGTTTTTGGTTTTATGTTGTTATCCTTTTGGTTAATCAACCTATATTTGAGTCAAATATGAAACACTATATAATAGGTACAACATTGGGATTATGCATGTTTTATCTTGCCGTTGGTGAGATTGATAAAATGAGTCGTGCAGTGGAGATACAATCGTTTGCAAAGAGTAGGATTAAAGATATCATCTCTTATTAGTATATTCCACCGCGGCAACATATTTATTTTATCATAGATTTCCCACATGTCTAGTGGGTTTCTTCAAATAATTCAAAAAAATAAATACTTAAAAACCCTCTTACAAAATAAGAGAATTGGTGTATAATAGACTCATGACTACTAAAAAAGACCCCAAAAAGGCAGAGCATTACGTAAACAATAAAGAGTTTACAGCTGCAGTCTCCGAGTTTAACATTGCATGTAAACTTGCAGAAGAGAAAGGTAAGTCTAAACCTCAAATGACAGAATACATTGGTGAATGTATCTATAAGATTGCGACTCGATTATCGACTCGTCCTAATTTTATCAACTACACATACAGAGATGAAATGATATGTGATGCAATTGAAAATTGTATTCAGTATATCGGAAATTTCAACCCCGAGAAATCAACTAACGCATTTGCATACATAACACAAATTTGTTATTATGCCTTCCTCAGAAGAATACAAAAGGAAAAGAAACAAGTATTCATTAAACAACAAGCAACAGATGCTGCTGGAATGATAACAAGTGCATTCGATACAATTGACGGACAACACGACCCAACCCTTACTAATACTAATGTGGAATGGATGCAAGAAAACATGAATCGTGTTGAATACGAACCTCGTAAATCTAGAACTAAAAAAGTTAAAAAACAAACAAACTTAGAAAAATTTACTGAATGAAAATAGCCTTACTAAATGATACCCATTGTGGTGTCCGAGGTGATATGATAGAAATGTCAAATTACCAAGGAAGATTCTACAATGAAGTGTTCTTTCCATATATGGACGAACACAATATAAAACACATAATCCACTTAGGAGATTACTTTGATAGGAGAAAGTATATAAACTTTGCTTCTATGAAAGCAAATATCAAACATTTCATTGACCCAATGACTGAACGTGGTATTACTATGGATTTGATTTTAGGTAATCATGACACTTATTATAAGAACACCAATGAAGTAAACTCACCCGAGTTGTTATTATACAATCAAAAAAATGTAAACGTCATTCAAGAACATGAAGTTAAAGAGTATGACGGATTTAACATTGCATTGTCTCCATGGATTAATCCCGAGAACTATGCAGACGCTGTTGACTTCTTAATGAGTGCAAATGCAAGTTGGTGTATGGGACACTTCGAATTTGAAGGTGCATTAATGATGCCAGGCATGACGTGTCAACACGGACTAGACCATTCTTATGTAAAAAGATTTGAAACAGTTTTGAGTGGTCATTTCCACCAAAAATCTGAATTTGCAAATATCAGATATCTTGGGTCTCAAATGCAATTTACTTGGTCAGATTATGGAGATAACAAATACTTCCATATATTTGATACTGAGACTCAAGAACTTACTCCAGTTTTAAATCCAATCACTATGTTTGAGAAATCATTCTATGACGATACAAAAGAAACTTTTGAAACAATATCTAACATAGACTATTCTAAATTTACAAACAAATTTGTGAAAGTAATAGTAGTGAACAAAGACAATCCTTATTGGTTTGATACATTTTTAGATAAACTACATGCAAGTAATCCAATACACGTTGCAGTTGTAGACGATAATAAACATATGGATTTCTATGGTGACGATGATATAGAAGATATCGAAGACACTTTAACTATATTAAACAACTATATTGACGGGTTGGAAATACAAGGGAAGAAAAAACCTCTTGCAGAACTTATGTCGTCATTATATAATGAGGCTTTGGACGAACATAACTATCTATGATAAATTTTAAGAAAGTAAGATATAAAAACTTACTATCCAGTGGAAACAAATTTACAGAAATTCAACTAGACAAACACCAAACAACACTAATCTTAGGTGATAACGGTGCTGGTAAATCTACATTACTAGATGCACTCTGTTTTGGACTCTATGGTAAGGGATTCAGAAATCTAAAGAAAGACCTATTAATCAATTCTGTTAATGGAGGAAACCTTGTAGTTGAGGTTGAGTTCTCTATTGGTAAGAAACAATATAAGGTCATGAGAGCGGCCAAACCAAACAAATTCGAACTCTATGTTAATGACGTATTCGTCAACCAAGATGCAACAGTCAGAGACTATCAAGAACACTTAGAAAAGAACATACTCAAAATGAGTTATCGTTCCTTTACTCAAGTTGCAATCCTCGGGTCAGCAAACTTTACTCCTTTCATGCAATTAAAAGCATCGGATAGACGTAAACTTGTAGAAGACCTTTTGGATATATCAATCTTTTCTACTATGGGAGATATCCTTAAGAAAAAGATTTCTAATCACACTGTTGAGGTTAGAGAGAATAATCATGAAATCGACTTACTTGAAGAAAGAATTAACGGACTGAATGAACAACTTAATGCACTTCGTGAAAATCGTGAATCGAAAATCCTAAAATATGAAGATACCGTTGAGGAAACTCAAGAGAATATTAACAAACTTTTAGGGGACATAGATGAAAAGACGGAAAATGTGGTGGAGAAAAAATCCACCATCTCAGATAAAGATAATAAAGAAGATAAACTCAAACAAACAGTTGACATGGAAGCTAGACTTGAGGACGCTCGAAGAAAAGCAATTAAAGACATTGAATTCTATGAGAACAATGACGATTGTCCCACATGCAAACAGGGGTTAGACAGTGAACACAAGAAGAAACACATTAAGGAAAAACAGGATAAGGTCTCAGAAATCAAGGAAGCGGTGTCACAACTTGAGTTACAAGTCGAAGACCTCAATAATAGAATCCAAGAAATCAACGGAATCCAAGACGAAATAACTACAATTCAAAAAGAGATTGGTATTCTACAAACAGAGGTTGTATCTAATCAGAAGTTCATTCAAAAAATGCAGAAAATGATTGCAGAACTTAAACAAGAAGCAACTGGTAATGGGGACGTGTCAGAAAGAATCAGTGATAGTGAAGACAAACTAGATATTCTACATGCAAAGAAAGAAACACTAGTAGACCAAGGACACTACTTTGAGATTGCACAAGTGTTACTCAGAGACCAAGGTGTAAGACAAAAGATTATTAAACAGTATGTTCCTATTATGAACAAGCTGATTAACAAGTATCTTGCACAATTAGAATTCTATGTTGGTTTTGAACTGAATGAAAAGTTTGAAGAAACAATCAAGTCTAGATTTAGAGACGTATTCAAATATGATAACTTCTCACAAGGAGAGAAAATGAGAATCGACCTTGCACTACTATTCACATGGAGAAGTGTTGCAAGAATGAAGAACTCAGTTAACACTAACCTATTGATTTTAGACGAAGTTTTCGATTCTTCATTAGACTCACAAGGAACAGACGATTTCTTAAAATTACTAAACACCTTGACAGAAAAGACGAATGCATTTATTATTAGTCATAAAGGAGAAACACTTTATGATAAATTTAATGACGTTATTAGGTTTGAGAAATACAAAAACTTCTCGAGAATTGCAGAATAATATAAATAGTAATATGAAATCATTCTCAGAATTTACTAATCCAACAGAGGAAATCAAACTAGATTTACCTAAGTATACACCTACACTTAGTGAGGGAACAGATGCCTCAACAAAATTTGAAGGTGTTATAGTTGCATGTTTACAAAATGCAAAATTACCAAAGGATAAGTTCATAGAGAAGATGACCAAGGACGACTATGTCACTGGTTTTCTTAAAACACCAAACAAACTATTTGCAACACATAAAGTAAAAACAACAGAAGAGAAAATGGATATTCTGTATGACTTTGCACAAGTGTGTAATTCAAAACTTCCAAGTGGTAAACATGACGCAGGTGCTGGTCAAAGAAAAAAAGAACTAAGTAAATTTTGGCAAGAAACTACTGGTAAAGGTATTGACACTTCAAAGGCGGATATATTGATTGGTGGAAAACCTTCTTCAGTCAAAGGCCCGAAAGCACAATTAATGTCGGGTAAAAAGGCAGAGGCAAAGGCAACTATCTTATCTGCATTATCAATGGTTAAAACAAGTGAAGAGTTAAAGAAACAATTAATAGAAGCAGTAGACGTTTTTGTAGACAACACTAGAACAGTTGGTGAAAAAATTGATTCAGGAACCTTGAAAAAAATGACACCCGAACAGGCAATCGAAAGTGGAAATGAAGAAGCTAAAAAAATTGTTGAAAAACAAGAAAAATTAAAAGGTGATATCAATAAACTATTTGCAAAGGCATTTAATAATCCCGAAGTTGGTGGTGCATTTGCATTTGAAGCCATGACAGGTCATGAAAAGTTTGGTGGGAATGCAATGAATCAAGGTAGTGGTGACGTTAGTGGTCTTGCAACACATATGGTCATATGGGATTATAGAATGGATAGAATCAAACAATTACCGATTGATAAAAAGTTTGCCTCTGCAACTGCAAAGAAAATGACTATGCGTGCAGACTTAAAATCGGGTTCATATAAAGTCAATAATAAGAAAGCAGGATATAATTTTTATCAAGCAATAAGAGTATCAGCATCTGCACTATTAGATAAACATGGTGAACTCAAACAATCTGCAAACGAACAAGTAATACAAGCAAAAAATCAATTAAATGAGGGTGTAATCTCAGAGAACATATTTGTAGACAAACTTAAAGACATATGGAACTGGATAAAGGGTAAACTAACTGCACTATGGAATTGGTTTATAAATAAAATTACAGAATTAGCAGAAGGTGCTAAAAAGTTAATAAATGAATCTGTATCAGAAGCAATGAAAGTTTTTGAAGTAGATGTCAAAGTAAAGGTAAACACCGAGGTAAACTTTAAATAATGTTAGAATTGATAGAAGAGGCCTCAAAAGTCTTACGAACACCACCACCCGAATTTGATTTCGAGAATCCACCCGAAGACCCCGAAGAGATAGAATTCAACATGGCAGCTGCTATGGAACAGTATGGTGGGATAGGTTTATCTGCAAATCAAGTTGGATTGAACTACAGAGTTTTTGTAATGAAAACTGCAGACAGTGGAACTAAAGCATTTTTCAATCCCGAGATTACTAAAGCATCTCAAGAAACCGATTTAATGAAAGAGGGTTGTCTATCCTTCCCCGACATTTATCTAATGATAAAAAGAGCAAAAGAGATAGAACTTAAATACCAAGATGCAAGTGGTGAAGAACATACAATATACTTAACTGGTTTAGGTGCAAGATGTGTTCAACATGAATGTGACCATTTAAATGGAATACTATTCCTACAACGTGCATCTAGACTCAAACTGGAACGTGCTTTAAAAGCAAGACCAAAAGAGAGAAAAAAGAGAATTGATTATGAAACAAGAATTGCAATCGCCAGAGCTATACAAGAACGAGAAAGTGCTGATTCTTCCGAATCTAATAACGGAAACGGAGTCGAAGGAACTGATTCAGTGGTTCAAGACTCACGAGCATCTTAAAACTATTGGAGACGGTTCAGATTACACTGCAATAAACATATTGCATATCCACACCCAATGGATTCGTGATATCTTCAACAGATTAGCATTTGACGTTACCCAAGAAATCTATAAACATTCGGGTTTAAGAGTGTATCCCGAAATGTGTGCAATAAATGAGTGGCCTATCGGTGGTGTTCAGACACCACATAATGATTCAGTATCAGATGTCGATATAAGAGAAAATATTATAGACTTAACAAGTCGAGAATGGACTGTAATTCTTTATATAAATGGTCATGAATCATACAAAGGTGGTGAAACTTACTTCCCAAATGAAGGCCCAGCAGGTCAAATAATGACTCCTATAAGGGGTACAGGCATAGCATTTAGAGGGATAGACCTAGAACATGGTGTATATCCCGTCAGAAGAGGTGCTAGGTACACTATATCACAATGGTATAGTAGTAATAGAGACCGTATAATCACCGATGAAAGGACAAAAAACCTCGCTTTAAACCACCATTCTTTAAGAGAAAATTCCTAAAAATTAATTCATACGAGACTTGACAATGGGTCTCACTTTTTCGTATACTATAAGAGTAATACAAAAAAGGAGATATATGAATTTTAACCCAGTACTAAGAGTTCCCAAAGGTAACGAGGGAATACTCGACCCCCAAAAAATCTTAAACTTTATCCATGGAATAGGTTGGAGGACAGCTCCAGTCAGAAATTCCTATAACAAATATTGGATAACTCATAAAGTTAAAGATGGGAAAAAATTAGAGTTAATCGATGGTTCAAAATACTACAAATTAGTTATCAACTCAAATGAGTTTGGTATCGAATGTGGTGGTGATTTAAACGCTTGGCAGTTTGCTTCTGAAATCAGAGACGAAATTAAATCATCAAAAACTTGACAATGGGTCTCACTTTTTAGTATACTATAAACATGACAAAAAGAAACGAAAAAGACATACTTGCTAAACTAATGGCTGCTGAGAACATCACCATTGTTCACAAGAAAATACCAACTGCATATTTTGACGTAAAGAATAGGATACTTGCTTGTCCTATCTTTAAAGAAGATATATCTGCAGAACTTTATGACCTATTCATGGGTCACGAAGTTGGACATGCATTGAATACTCCTTATGAAGGACTTCACTCTGCATTAGAAATGAATAGAACACTTAAAGGATATCTTAACGTTGTTGAAGATGTTAGGATTGAGAAAGCAATCAAAAATAAATTCGCAGGATTGAGGAAATCATTCTACACTGCATACAATGAATTAATGGAAATGGATTTCTTTCAGTTAAAGAATAGAAATCTTACAGAACTTTCATTGATTGATAAAATCAATTTACAAACTAAAGTCGGTTCAAGACTTGGTCTTCAATTCAATTCAGTTGAACAAGAATTCTTAGATATGTCAGAAGCGTGTAAGACTTGGGAAGACGTTGTCGAATGTGCAACTGCAATCTATGAGTGGTCTAAAGAAAACGAAACAAGAACTGAAGACGATGAAATGTTAGTTCCTCAAATGTTTGACCTTGACGAAGAGGGTGACGAAGAGGGTGACGAAGAAGAATCAGAAATGGAAGAGATGGAAAATGACTCTGAAGAATCTGCTGATGGTGGAGATTCAGACGAAGAGGATGCCGAAGAGGATACACTTCCCGAGTTAAACGATAACATTGACAGTGGTGACACTGAAGAGGACACTGCAGACGAAGAAGGTGACACTGATGAATCAGACCAACAAGTTAAATCTACTGGTGGTAAAGAAGGTGGTCAATCAGATGGATACCACGACCAAGAAGACGGTGCTAGAGAATCTATTACAGAACATTATGCACATAACAGTGAAGAACAATTTCTTTCTGATGAGAATATAATCAAGTCTACAATCAATCTAAGAACAACCTTTGCAGAGAATGACATGCATGACGTTGTGGTTCCTTTCAAACAAGTTCTAAATGATTGGAAAGATTATGTTACTGGTACTACTTCAGAGTATTACACTAAAGAAAAACTTGAAAAGAATTACGGAAGAGGTGTTTTTGCTGCCAAGAAACTGGAACAAAAAAACAAAAAAATTATTGCTCACATGGCAAAAGAATTTGAGATGAGACAAACTGCAAAAGTTTCTAAGAAAGCATTCAGTGGTAAAACTGGTAAGTTAGATATGAATAGACTTGCAAAATACCAAATTGTTGATGACATTTTCAAAAGAGCTGTGTATCTTCCCGAGGGTGAAAACCACGGGTTAAATGTTCTTCTTGATTGGAGTGGTTCTATCAATGATGAAGTATGTGACCTTTTAGAACAATCAATGATACTTGCAGAGTTCTGTAACAAAACAAACATTCCTTTCAGAGTGTATCTTTTCTCTGATGCATACTACAAAGGTGTTCCTAAAGATGAGAGTGGATATTTAAATAACGAAGGAAGACTTATTGAGATATTCTCTAATGAAATGAGTAGTAGACAATACAAAGAAATGCAAGGTTATGTTGGTTGTTTGTATGCAAACTACTTCACTCAAAAAATTTCATGGAGAAACTATGAAAAAGCTATTGGTGCTTACAATGATTTCTTTGGTGAGTATGAGTATTGTTCTGCTGAGACTGGTAGTTACTGGGACTTAGAACAAAACTTCAGACCTCAAGATTACAGACTAGGTGGTACACCACTTGACCAAACACTTGTTGCACTTAGAACTCTATTGCCTGAGTTCAATGCAAGATATCAAGTTGAAAAATCAATCTTAACTATAATCACTGATGGGTTCTCACATTCTGCAGACTTCCTCAGACAAGGTGAAGAGGAAAGAAAAGATATTCAAGAACAAGAAAAAAATATCGGTGAAGTTGCATGGAGAACTTCAAGGTCTAGAGACTTAATCGACCCTTACACAAACAAAGTGTTCCCTCTTCAAGAAAAGAGTGACTACTATGCCAGAGGTGGTTTCAGTGTGACTCAAAACATTCTAGAATGGATATCAGAGACTTGTGGTGTGATTGTCACTGGATACTTTGTTATGGGTAAAAAACAAGACCTGTACAATGTTCTTGGATATACTGAGAATGCAAATTCACTAGACTATGATACTTGTTGGAGAGAAATCAGAAAAGAAGGTAAAGTGTTCAAGTGTAAAGGATATAACAAACTGTTTGTCACTTATGCGAAGAACATGCACACCGAGGGTTCAGACGAACTTGACGATGAGTTTATTGATGCCAAAAAAGTGAGGGTAATGGCTGCCTTCAAAAGAAACCAAAAATCAAAAACCACTTCAAGGTTCTTGACTAACGAATTTATAAAGGAGATTGCATAATGGAAGCAAAATATATGATGAATGAAACGTTTATTTTAGAGAGAGACGATTACAGGGATTTTACCAATAGGGTTATGATTCTACAATCTAGGAATGAGGAAGCACCTTACCTAGTAGAACACGATTACATTCAAGACACTTTTGAAGTGACACTATTGGATAACAGATACACTTTACAAAAAATCATGGAGAAAACACAATGAGAGATACATTAAAAGTAGACGAAGCATATTACATTTCACACCAAACAGATTACAGTAAGTTTGCAGACGCAGTTATGGACGTGGGGCCTTCCCCATGTGTCAGATACAATTGTCCTATGGTCAATGAGTGTGCAACTGAAGAGAAGGAATGTTTTGCCTTTAGAATTTGGGTCAACAATGGTGGTGAACTGAATGAGAAACAACAACTAAAAATGGGAACTAGATTTGAGTCAATTAAGTAAGAATAGACTTGACAATGGGTCTCACTTTTTAGTATACTATACAAGATGAGAAAAATAATTAATAACTTAAAACCAAGGAGACTATATGGATAAAAGAAGTTACGATAGAAGTGAATCGATTGACGTGATGGGAAAACCGTTTCACTATACACCCGATAGGAAGGAATTTTTAGATACACTGGTATCTAAGTATCCGAATCAATCGGTTTTTACTAAAGAAGAAATTGACAATACTGGGACGTTCCCATATTGGGTAAAATCTTCTAGGTACAATTTTAGAGACAATGGTGTCTTTAATCTTACCCAAATTATTGGTGGTTACAATGGTGGATATTCTGAATCTGCAGTTGTTCCTCCTGTAATGTCAGCACCTAAAGTGGTTGCAGTTGCACCACCAGTTGCACCACAAAACATGCCAGTTGCAGCTGCTACTGAGTCTGTTAATATGAATGACAATGTGAAAATCATTCCCGAGAAAATGTCTAATTATGTTCCTTTCGGACACTTCAAAGATGTCAAGAACATAATCAAGTCTAAAATCTTCTTTCCAGTATTTGTTACTGGTTTGAGTGGTAACGGTAAAACGTTAATGATTGAACAAACTTGTGCTCAATTGAAGAGAGAACTTTTCAGAGTTAACATTACAATCGAGACTGATGAGGACGACCTAATGGGTGGTCACACTTTGGTCAATGGTAATGTCGTCTTCAGAGAAGGCCCTGTTATCAAAGCAATGAGAAAAGGTGCCGTGTTACTTCTTGACGAAGTTGACTTAGGTTCTAACAAACTTATGTGTCTACAATCAGTTCTTGAAGGTAAAGGATACCTAATCAAGAAAACTGGTGAGTGGGTTTCACCTAAAGAAGGTTTCACCATTCTTGCTACTGCAAACACTAAAGGACAAGGTTCTGACGATGGAAAGTTCATAGGAACTCAAATCATGAATGAAGCCATGTTGGAAAGGTTTGCAATCACAATGCAACAAGAATACCCACCAGTGACTACTGAAAGAAGTATTCTTAAAAAAGAAATGGAGTTGACTGGAGACGTTGACGAAGAGTTCTGTGTCAAACTAGTAGATTGGGCGGACATAATCAGAAAAACCTACTATGAAGGTGCGATTGATGATGTTATCACTACTAGAAGATTGGTTCACATTGTGAATGCATACAGAATGTTCAATGACAAATTGAAGTCAATAACAATGTGTATTTCAAGATTTGACGAAGAGACTAGAAATAGTATCCTCGACCTCTACTCCAAGATTGATGCTGGAGTAGACTTGAATGCAGAAAACCCAGTTGACGAAACTGAGTCTTCAGAGTATAATGACTAGTATGGGTTTATTTAACAAGTCTAAAAAGATAGACTACAAATATAACGAGGGAGAACTCTTAAAGGAGTTCTCTCAGTATATTGATAAAACCTATGACCAACATTATAGTCTAAACAAATACCAGTCCACTGAATTTATAATTGACAGTGGTCATGGTGAAGGATTTTGTATCGGGAATATACTAAAGTATGCCCAAAGATACGGAAAAAAAGATGGGAAGAATCGTGCAGATATACTTAAAGTATTACACTATGCACTTTTCATGCTACATGTTCACGACAAAGCAAATAAGGAGGCTAACTAGTGATGAAAATAAGTAATGATACGAGAGATATCTTCAAAAATTTCTCAACAATAAACCAAGGGATTAAGGTTACAAGTGGTAATACACTTCAAACAATCTCTAATATGAAAAACATTCTTGCAGTTGCAACTGTATCTGAGGAGTTTCCTCAAGATTTCAGTATCTACAATCTGCCTGAATTCTTAGGTGCAACCAGTTTAC
>Ga0213863_10000246_pt1 | contig 42968 bp, 42 predicted proteins | sample PICome_8_FD_160128 | JGI IMG/M metagenome (GOLD analysis project Ga0213863, IMG submission 160128) | Coastal seawater microbial communities near Pivers Island, North Carolina, United States - PICO497 | ecosystem: Environmental > Aquatic > Marine > Coastal | place: USA: North Carolina... | reverse complement strand
TAGAAGTAAGTAACTAGTTTAACTATAGCAGAGTCTAAACCATTTACTAAAATTTAGATGTCACAATCGCAATATGACTTGTTTTTTTGTTTATCTCGTGGTAATTACTGAAGAACAATTCGACTTTACAAATCTGCAGGTTTGGCTTCAGTCTAGGCGACTGGTTCATACTCAACGACTGGTTCAGACTCAACAACTGGTTCAGACTCAACGACTGGTTCAGACTCAACAACTGGTTCAGACTCAACAACTGGTTCAGACTCAACAACTGACTCGGGTTCAGGCTTTTGTAGTTCCGCTGCAACACCATGTATTTCTAAATGAACGTTTCCTTCATTTTGTGGGATTGCTATGTCTTGTATAGCAGGTAGGATTAGCTTTGGTTCTTCGAATATTATTTCACGTTTTCTCATCAGCATAAAGGACATGGGTTGTGTTTGTCGTTGTTGTGACCGTCTTGATAAAAAATGTATATGAGACATTTTCATCTTGTATTATGTAGATAATATATCTACATGATCCAAATATTTATCACTTATCAAGAATAATTACATATTTGAATATTTTTATTGTGCTAACATCATATTTCCACTATCCTTCAACGAAGTTGCATTGTTCTGTTTTTCCAACACTGGGCGAACATTTGTAGGTTGAGAAGGTCCGTCAACCATTGGAACCATAGAGGCAACGACTTCTTCTTCTAAAGTAGGGTACAACATTGTGTTATTGGGGTCGTCATTCATTTCTTCCATTTTCATTGTTTTCTTGGTTTCGGTCATCAAATAACGACGTTGATCGTATGTGCCTGTTGCCATGGACGAACGACGAATGAGCTCATAGCTCACAATGAGCCCAGTGATTCCAACAATAGGATGTGTTGACATAAACAATGTGATTGCCAAGATAATAACAACCAAATTTCCCAAAGTGGTATCGATTAACTTTGCTAAAACCATCGGGGTAGGTACATGAATGACAATATACAGAACAAATAAAACGAATAAAACAAGTTGTTCTCTTTTTGATTTAGACATAAGTTGCTTTAAAGATGCCATCTATAGTATAATAGTATATTTTTTCGTACAGTGAAACCTTTGTACTGCACGATATTCAACTACATGCAGAAGAGAAATGAAAGTTTGAATAACATTTGAATAACATTTGAATAACGTTTTGAGGAAAAATTGATTTGTATGTAAGTTACAAATTACCTGTATAAGAAATGGCGGCTAAAAAAACAACATATTTGGGCGCTCGCGGTTATACAATCCTGAAGTCCGATCTTAATGAAGAGGAAGAGCTCAAATTACGGAAAGAAAATACTGTAAAACCATTTAGTCCTAAACACATGGTACAAACGCAAACAACCGAATTCCCAGTGTATCGCGAGTCAACAACTAAATTTTATCTTCCACGGTATTGGGCGCAAGACGCATATGGATTACCAAAAGATTGCTTACTAAAGACACCGACAACTATAAATCTAGTTTTCAGCGGGGAGCTTCGTGACTATCAATATAAGATTTCGGACAAATATTGTAGTTATGCTAAACGAAACGGCGGGGGGCTACTTGAAATGGATACGGGGCTTGGAAAAACTGTATTGGCGCTCTATATATTATCACAACTTGGTGTGAAAACAATGGTTGTGGTTCACAAAGAATTTCTAATGAATCAATGGTTAGAGCGGATCCAGCAATTTCTGCCCGACGCGCGCGTTGGTTTCCTCCAAGGCAAAAAAGAAATATGCGATGATGTTGATATTACAATTGCAATGCTGCAAACTCTTTCAATGAAAACCCACGACCTTAGTATGTTTTCATCATTTGGTCTCACGATTTACGACGAGGTACATCATATGGGCGCGGAAGTATTTTCACGAGCACTTTCAAAGGTGGTCACGCGCTATACTCTGGGTCTATCTGCAACAATGGAGCGTAAAGACGGGTTATCCAAAGTGTTTAAATATTTCCTGGGTCCAATCGTCCATACAGAAAAACGAAAACAGGAAAATAACAACGTTCACGTACACAAAGTCACCTATAGTGTAGGTGACGAAGAGTTCAATGAAACAAAATACGATTATCGTGGAAATCCAGCGTATTCTTCGATGATTACAAAACTCTGTAGTTATGGACCTCGTAGCGACTTCATCGTTAATGTAATCGAAACCCACATGCGCGAAAATATCAAACAGCAGATAATTGTGTTGGCGCATAACAAATCGCTGCTAACATATTTACACGATGCAATACGCGACCGCACATCACTAAGTGTTGGGTATTACGTTGGTGGAATGAAAGACAAGGATAGGAAAGCAAGTGAAGATTGCCAAGTGATTATTGCAACGTATTCTATGGCGGCAGAGGGGTTAGATATAAAATCACTCACAACACTATTGATGGCAACACCTAAAACGGACATCGTTCAGGCGGTCGGAAGAATTTTACGTGTAAAGCATCAACAACCATTGGTGATTGATATTGTAGACACACATGACGTGTTTCAACGCCAATGGGTCCAGCGACGACGATTTTATAACAAACAAAATTATGAGATGTTTGAAATTTCAAACCACAATTTCTCTACACGAAACTACAGTAAAATTACGAAATCGTCAAAAACAACAAAGACCGCGTCAGCACAACACAAGTGTCAATCAAAACGAAATGGTGCATTGTCTATAATATCACAACTTCGACAACAAACAAATTGTAACCTAAAACAGCTAAACCCAGACGGGTTCGATCAAGAAGAGGCGGAGGAAGAGGAAGAGGATGAAGTAGATACAGAAGAGAAGAAGACGTCTGCATCAACATTATTTCGCAATCATAATGGAAAATGTCTCATCAAACTAGGAAACCCAACAAAATGTTAGATATTCCATTATGGAGTAGATTGAGCCATTTGTCTATATTTGGGCAACAGGTGTGGGATTCGCAAGTGCAAGTTGGGTCGGGTTACCTACTTGGGCTGGTTGAAATCCATAACCAACGCAGTTACCGCATCCACCCTTGTGTTTATATTTGCGAGTCTTTTTACCTTTTGCACGTGACTGTTTTTTGTTGCGCTTTGTGGGATTCTTTTTATTTTGTTTTGTTTGTCTACGCTGAATGCGTGATTTGTTGTTTCTCTTATGGTGTCGGGTGATTCGCTTGAGAATACGCAAGACTCGGTGTCCTCTTGGATGATGCATCTATATCATAAGATAAGATTTTGTTTTAGCGCCCTCGTTTTCCCCCATGTCGTCGTTTCGCGGGGAATGATTGTTTTCTATCATGATTGTACGAGTTATGCGAATGGTAATTATATTGTCGTTGGGTTTTGTTGCGAATCATTGAACCAATCTCATCAAGTGGTGTCAATCTTGTACTATTGTGTAACGTTTTTATTGGAACCCATTTTCGGAATTTGTGATGAAACCTACATTCCATAATAAGTTCTTTATTTGGTTGTAAAAACTTGGTTTCGGAAACATCTTCAAAATCGGCCTCATCCTCACTTTCTTCGATTGCGTCGAGTGATTCGTTCTCCACAATACGACGAAACAACGAGTTCATTTGTACGCTTGATTTATAATTTGGAATGTATGCAGTGCTGTAGAAATGTTCGCGATCTCCGTCATTGTAACAATATAAATTATACATGTCGCATTCGATTGAAGCTTTTACAAGAAAGTTGGCTCGTAATTCAGGTTCTTTCTCATCATTCCTGTGTGAATGTTTCCTTTGTCGAATCGCAACATTTGAAAACATACGTGACTGTAGGTTTCGACACTGGATATCGTATATGTCGTACGTCATACGATGCATAGTAGAAGCAATTTCATCAAAGTTGGAAGTCATCACAGGAGTTCCGATAACAAGTTGCGATTTTGTAACGATTTCTTGTGAAATTTCGTGTTGTAACATGTAACACCATAGTTGTAGTTTCTGTTGATTCGTATTACGCAAGAGGGATTTTCCTTTATAATGTAGCAATTCTTCCATGAAAAAGTACTGAACTCCGCGTTCTTTCGTCAAGGTTCCGTAACAGAGTGTACCGTAACTTAGGTCGCCGTCAAATATACATTGGACGAACTCAATAATTTTGTATGACTTTGATGCCATCGTAAACTCGACAATAACACACACACGTTGATCGTCCACATATGTGAACCATATAAAGCATTTACGCCCATATGGTACTGCCATGAAAACAGAATGTGACGAAGCTTTCGTATAATCAATGTAATCATATGAAAGTTCAGGAGTTGGGAAACGCGAAAGCAGTTTTTGGGTGCCACTGTTGTCTAGACTAGCTCTACGATTATTGTGTTGGTTCATGCTAGTTATACTAGTGGAACTTCTTTATACCGTATTTAGATCTACATACCAGGTATAGAGAGGGTAGAGCGTATAACACATGTAGCGACTACATTGTATACACAGTGTGTACCCAATTTAGCATTTGGATTTATCAAATAGAAAATTCATGATTCTGAATTTATTTCCCTTTTCTTTCATTTGACGTTTGAGATAGAATATGAATCCCACAACCATGTTACCCAACGATGACGCGTATAGTAGAGTAAGTAGATTATGTAATGTCACAATCAAACCTTGATTTGTTACAGGTGATTTCGTTTTCACTTCTGAAACATCCTTTTTTGAAATGAAATACTTGTTTAACTCTTTGTAACCAATGCCATTTGACTGAGTTTCGATTGTATAGAGAATGTAAACAATGAATGTTAGAAACAATAGAACCATAAAAATCGCCGCGAATACGTGTTCTTGTTTCGTGGTTAAAATAAATAATATATATACATGGAACGCGTAGATAACCGACTGGGTAATATAGTGGTACTTGTTGATTTTGGGTGGATTTGCTTTATGGCTATCTTTATGGCTATCTTTATGGCTATCTTTATGGCTATCTTTATGGCTATCTTTGTGGATGTCTTTATGGCTATCATTATCTAAATCGTCAGCATCGTCAGAATCTCCCTTAAAACCTTCGTCGGGTTCTGATCTATCAAATTGACCGATCAACATAACATTTTCTAGTGTATACCATTGGAGGACAAATGTGAAAAGAAAAATAGAGAACCAAATAAGAAAATGAGATAAGAATATATTTTTCGATAAAACCCGCTTCATGTTACAACTCAATATATTTGATGATACTGCATCGCTAGACAATACGAAGTATAAAAAAAATAAATTAATTGGGATTTGTCTAACCGTTTCATATGAATTCATCTTTGGTATATAGTTATATTTTTTATATTGTGCTAAATGAGGATCCTGATTCTGCGTAGGAAATTGGTTCGCCACGAATCTCATCATGTAAAAACGATTGTAACTCTTGTTTCATTACATTTGTTTCATTGTTTGGCATACGTTCGTTAGGTACTGTAGTTGTTGCCATATCATATGGATGGGTTGTTGACAAATGTTGTGTGGATGCGCTATATTGTGGGATATTTCCGACTGTATTATCGTTCAATGAGTTACCGTTCAATGTATCATATTCCAACGGACCACGTTGTTGTGTTTGAATCGCGTCCAGTTTATCATATTGTAACTTGGGTTGTCCTAGATTGGTATCGCTCATGTTCGGTAATTGATTACTTGACTGTATTTGTTTTGCTGGTTGTTCGCATTTACCCCCTTGGTTCGATACTTGTGGTTGCTGTTGTGTATTGACTGCATCTAATGTATTGTATAATTCACGATATTGCTTTCGTTGTTTTGTTAAGATATCTTTTGTGACCGGAACAGTCAAATTCTGTTGTAGAAAGTCAAACATGTGGTGTAATATAAACAATATGAAAAATGAAACCGCCCCAATAAAAAGAACTCTGAATAATGTCATACTACCTCTTATTGATTTTAGACATTTGATACTAACGATAAAAACGAATTGATTGTTTCTTTCGTGAATGGATTCTCTACATCCGCATCACTATATGCAGCATAGTTATCCTCAAATCGTACGAAAACGTCCTTCAGTTCATTGTTGTCAGATGATAGATTATGTGAGACCGAATCATTCATGATTTCGATTACTAAATAGATAGGGGATTTTTCGCGAAGACGGTAGTAATATTGCGTATACTGAAGTTTTGTATGTGCTATTGGAATATGATAAACCTGATCCATTTGCGTTTTCACAATACTTTTGTCAATAAGAATCGTTTTCCCATCTATATAATCTGTATATGTTTCAATAGAACCATCATGTATTTCAATGCGATGAAACCGTTTTCCATTTTCCATTCGAAAGATACTTTCGTCCGTGTATAAATCACACACACGCGTTGTTTTCACTAGAAGGGGTTCGAGTTTCTGTCTAATCTCCTTGTTCCAGTTAAACCATAGGTCTTGAATAATTATTTTCATATAGCTGTATACCCTTATTACATAGAAAGGGTTTAAACCCATTCAGACAATTTGACTATGCAGATTATTATCGTACAAAAGGGTGGTTCATTGAAAGAGGCGGAAGTGTCCGCATCATGGACGGTTGAGGAACTTGCAAGCAAAGCCGGGTTCCGAAAACACGACGGGTTTGCATTGGTTCACACGTACGATGTGAGTGCAAAGAAGAAAAAGTCTACCAAATCAGGGTCATCGACTGGTGCAAAATTGTTGGTGGAGGTTTATGGTAAACAGAGTGGACGCGCTGGAAGTGAAAACAAATATGATTTCCCCCCTCCAATTGATAGTCAACTATTTTTTGGTGCAATGGCGCTTGTATTGAAACAGGATGGTGTAGATGTGTCACTTCCCAAGAAAATATGGGAAAAGTATTACGAAAAATTGTTTGGCGGATTTGAGGATTTGACAGCAGCACACGATGACGACAATGAACCAGATGAACTCGAAAACATTGCGTCATCGTTAAAAACACAGGATGGATATTTGAAAGACGGATTTGTTGTAGATGGCGAAGACAGCAGTGTGGGAGATTTCGGAATGGACGATGATACAGTTGATTCAAGTGCAGAAGCAGATTCGGAAGTAAGTGATACTTCAGATGATGTATTGACAAAATCTTCACAAAGCGAATCACATTCGGACACGGAAGATGACAATGAGGACGGGTCGGAATTATCTGTTGAAGCATATACGTATAGTGACGAGGACGAAAATGACGAACCATAATAGCTGTAATCTTGTTTGGTATCAGACCACAATACAAACAAAAACATAATACAATAAACAACGCAATAGCATGTGGAGCGCTTTTCTGTAAAAATTGATTTAAAGTTTACTTACAATAGGATAGTATATAGTTATGTCTTGTCGTATTATTCAGAACCCAACTGAATTTCGATCAAATGTTATACAACGACTGAATGGTATTGTACGTTGTGTAACGAAAAGTGATGATTTAGAAAAAGGAGTCTATAATTATACCGTACAAGAAGCAACCACACGTCGGGTTGTTCGAAAATGGGAGAATCCATATTTTGTGCGTTTATATTTGGACCGATTGCGAAGTATCATGACAAATCTGAAGAAGCCTCATATGTTGACCGATATACAAAAAGGAAAGGTGAAACCTCATAATTTTGCTCTAATGACACATCAGGAGATGGACCCTGTAAAATGGGATACATACATTCAAGCCAAAATGAAACGCGAGAGACACAAATATGAAACAATAATGGAGGCATCTACGGATACGTTCACGTGTAGAAAATGTAAGTCAAAAAAATGTAATTATTATCAAATGCAAACGCGTTCTGCAGATGAGCCAATGACAACATTTGTATCGTGTCTTGAGTGCGGGCATCGCTGGAAATGCTAGACAACCAAACTAGATAACCCCAGACGAACGAATAAAAAAAGTATAAATATATTTGATAGTAAATATATTTGATAGTATTACATAGCTAGCATATCGTGCTATTTTTCTCGTGTTGTTTACAATATAGTATAATTTGTTGATATATTGTTTTATTCATCTAGGTATTCAAGATCACGTACCTTCCAATATTCGCTACCTCCATTCGGAAGTGGGCGCCGAATAATGAAAGGGACTTTTTTCTGTTTGAGTTCTTCGCGCGCAATAAGGTATCCATCAAGAATGGGTACTGGTAGCTCAACAAGAGGTTCAGCACCGGCATCAATTTGTTTTGCGCGTTGTCCTAATATACGTGCCTTTTCATATTTGGTTAATATTGGTATTGTTTGATGGAATTCGTCGATAATAACACCATGGTCATTTCGAACAATTCGTGTCATTGCGTCGATTTCATCTGTATTATGTTGTTTTAAGTGTGAATGATAGGTATTAAAATAGTTTTCTTGGTCTTCAGTATCGAATTTGCCGTATTCGTCTTCATCGTCATTGTCTTCGGATTCCAATGCAGAAGATGTAGCTGACACATCGTCGTCATTTTCAATGTCTTGGGGTGCGATTTCACTTTCAGTGCCTTGAGAATTATTATCGACGTCATCGTCCACGATGGATTCATTGTCACTAGCAACTGATACATCTTCATTATCAGAATCTTCTGGTTCCGATACAGATTGCAACTCGTCATCATCTTCTGCGTTATTTTGTTCGTTCAGTACAATAGAATCTTGGTCTTCATCGTCATTTTCGTTTACACTGAGGGTGTCTGTAATATCTTCTATATCAGATGATGACATCTTATATATAAGAAGGACATACTTTCTTACTTTAAATCAATTTTTTACAAAAAAAGAAAGGAAAACGAAGAATCAAACTATAACATTTGCTAGATATTCAAATACAAACTGATGTGTATATGAATTACACCTCTGATGTTGTATGGGCGCCACTTTTCCATGATGTATCGCAGTGAACGCATAAATATACATACTTCAAGTCTTGTTCGTGGTAACGAATATAAATGACCTCGGGTTCGACCGAACTGTTTTCAATATTACATATACACTCTTTATTGGGACATTGAATGTGCTTTACGCGGGGAAGTGTAGGGTCGTATTTTGTATATTTTGTAATGACGTGTTGGAATGATTGTTCGTCTTCTCTGATGTTTGTTTCTGCGACGCACATATCTTCTTCCACTTGCGTGTTATCTTCATTCCCACAATTGCGACAATAATATATAAGCCTGTCTTCATCATTGGCACTTATTTTGATATAATACATATTGTTACAGTTGGAACAGAACTTCATCCTTGTTTATATATATTACATTGTAATATATTTAATTCAATTTTTTCGGTATATTGGTTCGGTATATTGGTTCTAGTATACGCCGCAAAAAAACGTTCATGTAATACGTTTTGTCCTGGAAACATATTCTTCTAGTGATTCGAGTATTCCTTTGTAATCGATACAAATATTCATATTATATATTGATATCCGTATTTCACATGGTTCTGGGTGACGAATAAGCTGGGAGTTGATAAATGTAATAATCTCATCTTTTTTCTCCTGAAAATATTTGATTCGCATATTTTCAAATCGCGCGAAACACGGGGCAAGTGCATGGCTGTCAATTAGACAATCTGTTATTGCAAAGCGGATATTCATATACGTAATAATTTCATTATACGGCTTTACCGAACTATTTGTTAATAAAATTCCAGGCTCGTTAATAAGCGGGTTTTCGGTAAGAATCGTACATAAATGCAAGAGGACGCTAGATATTGTTTGGCAACTTGTCCATGGTTCCCCACGCCAAGTATTTAATATTGATAAACATACCTTTCCGTTGCGGTACAAGTTTGGGTGGAATCTACATTTGTAACGTGTGCTTGTGAATTCAACGCGCGGTGGATTATATGGATAGTCGTGAGGAAAATGAAACGTAAAATGGTAAAATCCGTTTGCATATGGCGTATTTTCGGGCCCAATAATCATTGCATAACCCATTGTAATGTTATCTTCATCATGTCGATAGAATATTCCATTGTCTTCAAGCGGTGTTTTGTATAAAGAACGAACATCTTTCATAAGACGTTGTATATTTTCACGCCCCATTGTTTGTGTTATTTCAGCCATTACTACTTCTAATATAATGGCATTCCTATAAGTATTTTTGTCGAAATTTATACATTAGCCAACTGTAACTGGTATCCTATTGTATCAGGAGACGAGTTGGATAGAGTTTTCGGTAAATACTGTTTATAGTATAGTTGAATCGTTCTACCTCGGCATCTGACATATTATTTATATCAATATACATTTTCTTTGTTGTAAAGTATACAACAACTGTTGTAATAAGTGAATATGATATCATTAGACCATCTTGTATTTGTTGTTTGATTTCTGTTTTCTCGTAAAAATGACGAAAGCAAAATGTAATGATTGTTGCAACAATAATATTTGGTATGTAATGATCGGTATTTTCAATCCCGTCCTTGGGGTACTTTGTTCTGAATATAATATCACAGAAATCGGGGCCGTAGTTTACAGAATAATCTTGATGATGTTTTGAATGAACTTTGTTTACGCGCATTAACCCATAGTTGATATTATGTGTAGATATGTAGAAAATAGACATCAACGTAATAATATAAGGGTCAAACGGATAAAACACATAGTCCAATTTAAGTATATAATATAAAAATACGAGTGGCGAAAGACTTGCGCTAATTTCGATACATACTTGAATGAGGTGCGAAGTCCAATCTGTGTTTTCGTGATGGTATATATGTGCTCGGTTTATCATAAATGCAATTGGTTCGTGTGCTATACGATGTCCGACATATGCATATAAAACCATCACTAAATACATACTCCACGTTTTCAATAGTGTTGTGCGATTCATTATAATTGCTGAAATAAACAATACAGCCCAGCTTTTGTAATTTACAATAATCGATTGTGCTATGTGTTGGAAATAATTCATGAATGCGTATATGATATCCGCTCATATTTTTGTTTTACACATACAACCAAATTCCCACAAATTAGAGAGCAATGGCTTGTATATAGTTCGATGGATGGGTCGTCATGTTCGTGGTACAATATGAAACCAATCAAATACAATAAGAATCATTATTTTTGCAGCGCACAAAGACCATGTATTAATAATGACTTCAAGTTGTGTATCATAGCATTTGTCGTTCGTGTACATGAGTCCACAGCGCTGAAGGCCCTGCAGTCTATTTTCGACCATACAGGTTTTGAAATATTGTCTTTCTAGCATGGTAAGCGGACAGTCTAAGAATATTATATTTGCAGCAGCGTCGAGTGATATTATTATCAAGGTCATGACTAAATACGCCTTGTTTGTTACAAAAAGTATAATTAATCCGATTAATATCATAAATAAAACGTGAATCATAGAATAGTATCCACCTACGAGAAGATTAAATGTAATTTTCAATGAACTACAGGTTTCGCTATTTGCAATTTTACCAAGCATACTTTCTCTGTAGAGACGGCTATATTCTTCGGTTGCTTTTTCATCAATTGTTTCTTTCAGTTTCACATTTGCATCGTTTTTCAAATCCTCTGAAATTTGCTTGACTTTATTTATCACATTATCTATATGATTCATAGTGCATATTATTAAGAATAAAATGTTTGTTATGTGACGATTGAACGGTCTTAACCGATTCATTGTAAGAGACTTGATCTAGAGGAATAAACATTAGACAATTCACTCTTAACATATTGGTTGAATTTACAACGTAGTTATTTTCAAGACTATAGACGTATGGGTTAACAAGGTCTTGTATTTACACGACTAGCTGAACGGTTCGATACTGACAAGTGGAATCTCTCCAGGCATTAGGTAAAAAATTGATTTATGAGGAAAGAATGATGGTCTATTATATGAAAACAGATTCTATGAAAAAAACAACAAAACGTAGTAAAATATTTCAAGATTTCTTGAAGTCTCACTTAGTAAAGAAAGGTGAAACTGACAAGGTAAGAACAAATACACGAATCCCTGATACTGAATTGAAAATATATGGCGGTTCTTATTGTATAGAGGACAACGAATATGAGCGATTTCTAGAATTGTACTCACAGCACGTTTTTGAAGACGGAAACAAAGAGTACCTTACCGAAAAACAACTACAAAATGAGTTATCTCCGATCCTTATTGATATAGATTTGCGTTTTGCCGCAAACATAACTACTCGTCAATACACAAATGAGGACCTTACTCACGTAATTGGACTATATTTGGATGAAGCGAAACAGTTGCTATCGTTTGAATCGAATGTTCCGATACCAATTTATGCTTTCGAGAAACAGCAGGTAAATATTCTAAAAGCACAAGAAGGAACCAAGGACGGAATTCACATCATTATTGGAATTCAAATGCATCCAGAAGTACAGCTTATGTTACGTGACCTTGTCAAGGAAAAACTACATACCGTGGTGAGTTGGCCAATCACGAATTCTTGGGATTCCGTGTTAGATGTTAGTATCTCACGAGGTACGACAAATTGGCAGTTATATGGTTCGCGAAAGCCTTCACATGATGCATATGAACTAACTCATTACATTGAGGCTTTATTCGATTCAAATGATGGAGAATTTGAATTGCATCCACAGAATCCGATCCATTTCATGGCGAATAGGAAAAACCTCTATAAATTGTCTGCAAGGTACCCTGATAATATATCGTTTCCGGTCCAACCGCATGTAGAATCATCTCTTGTAAAACGGCGCACACGCACTGTGAATTCAGACGGTGGAAATACCCTTGTGCGAAAACATCTTCGCATTGTGAGCTCATATGAAGATCTTGCTGTTGCATCTATACAATCGATGGCGCAGTTAGATTCGGTTTTGGAACGCCAATTTGGTGATATTATCAACGACGACGTCCGTATTATGAACGAAGCACATCAATACACGATGCTTCTTCCTGAGAATTACAGTGATGATTACGAACTCTGGATCAAGACGGGATTTGCGTTGAAAAATACCGACAAGCGTTTGTTTCCGACGTGGTTAAAGTTCTCTGCTAGGTCGTCCAAGTTTCGGTTTGATGATGTAAGCGACTTGTATGATCGTTGGGACGGATTTCACAGTGGCGATGAATGCCTCACATACAAGTCAATATCGTATTGGGCGCGGAAGCATTGGGCTTCATTCTCAAAAGACAATAATGTGGATAATGAATTCGACAAGGTCTTCAAAGACACCTTAGAACATCACATTAAGAAGACAATTGACTCAGAAGCGACGGACTATGATCTTGCGAAAGTATTGCATTCTCTCAACCAGCAACGATTTCTGTGTACGAATTTCAAACACAATATATGGTACGAATACACTCACCATAATTGGCGTGAAGTGGAAGCAGGATGTGCGCTGTCGTTATTATTGTCGACCCAAATGCATGACATATATCAAGAGCGGATTCTTTCCACCACCGCCCGCTTCAATTCATTCTCACAAGAAGACGATAAGTGGGACGGGGTCGAGGCGACAATATCCAATATGTCTTCGATCTGTCAGCGTTTAAAGGACAATGGACGAAAGGACAAGATTTTGAAAGAGGCGAAAATTCTGTTTCACGATCGCGATTTCATTCGTAAAATGGATTCGAATCCATGGCTCTTGTGTTTTACAAACGGGGTTGTAGATTTCAAGCGGAAAGAGTTTCGCGCAGGAAATCCCGAAGATTATATTACGAAAAGCACGCGCATAGCATACAAACCAGTCTCTGAATATCGCAAAACGAAAAAGGGAAACGAAACGATACAGCAAATCGAATTGTTTATGACACAATTGTTTCCAGTAAAGGAATTGGAAACCTATATGTGGGAGTTGCTTGCATCGTGTCTGATCGGAATCAATCACAATCAGACGTTTAATATACTAACTGGCGTTGGTTCGAACGGTAAATCGATGCTGACAAAGCTGATGGACTTTTGTTTGGGCGAATACAAGGGGCTTATTCCGTTGACTTATGTGACGCAAAGTCGGACCGGCGTAGGTTCAGCAAGTCCGGAAATAGCAATGCTTGCGGGTACACGTATGGCAGTTATGCAGGAGCCGAAAAAAGACGATAAGTTGAATGAAGGTACAATGAAGGAACTGACAGGAGGTGACCCGATTCAAGCGCGTGCTCTGTATAAAGACAATATTACGTTCACTCCGCAATGTAAGGTGTTTGTGTGTTGTAATCACGAATTTGTTGTCGATGCAACTGATGAGGGTACATGGCGTCGTATTCGCAAGGTGGATTTCATGTCGCGATTTGTGGAGAATCCTGTCGATAACGACCCAGTGTATCCGTATCAATTCAAGAAAGACATGTCACTTGAAGCGAGACTTGATGACTGGAAGGAGATCTTCATTTCCATGCTTGTAGATATTGCGTATAAGACACAAGGGGTAGTACAGGACTGTGAAATCGTGAAGGCAAGTAGCGACCAATATCGTAATAAGCAGGACCATGTAATGGAGTTTATACATGAAAAGGTGCGGGTTATGGAAGGCGCAAAGATAAAGAAGGGGTCGCTCTCGAGTGAATTCGAACAGTGGTATCGAACAAATCATGGTCGGCGTCCTCCGAAAATGAAAGAGTTGATCGAAGTCATGGATAAGCGTTTCGGACGCTATTCGAAACATTCGTGTTGGAAGAACGTAGAATTAGTGTACGAGGACGACGATACTGATATTATGTAATATATAGCAATCAAATATATTGCAACCAAATATATAGTAATCAAATATATTGCAATCAAATATATTGCAATTTTTTATTGATGCTGGGAGATAAATCTCTCGGAGCGTCTAATCACAATACTATTCAATATTTTCGAAATATACTCAACCAATCCAAAATATTGAATTACCAAAAATGATTTCAAGACATCGAGTCGAGAGATTTTGATTACATATCACTATATACGTCATGTGGTACCAACTTTGTATATATACCCTGGAATAACTTCAGTGCTTGAATGAATATTGGTATTAATATGTAATAGCTCAATGCCGGAAATAACCATAATACAACCATGATTACAATGTTTGTTATCTGAAAGAATTTCAGTTTAAATACGAGCATTTTCAAAGCGACCAACAAAATAACATAATAAACTACCAAGACATATGAAATGGTAGAATTACGTTCGCTTAATGCCTGGTTTTCATAATAACTCTTGCGCTGTTGGACGCGCAGGTCTCCGTCGTTTGACTGTAAATCTTGTTTGAACTGTTGATTATCATTTTGTAAATATTCTAAATACGACTTGAGTGTGTTTTCGTGAGTATTATAGTTTTGTTCGTAATTTTCTATCCTAGTGCCGTGGTCGTCGAATACCGGTTTCCATGTTTGCGCGATTTTACACTTTAGTTTCTTCCAGTCTTTTTTCAATTTTTCTTCCTGCGTTTCACGGTAATAAGGTATTCCCTTTGTATATTCGATGTATTCGCGCTCTGCATCTTGAAAATCGCCTGGTGCAACTTTTAGTTGACGTTTTGCATCTTCTACTTTTTCTTCTAGTTCTTGTATTTTTTGTTCTCGAAGTGATGGTCTATCCGACATGTTATCTTGACGTTTGCTGCGAATATATACATCAAATCCCTGTGATTCCTGCATTCCGTTGTGTGGGTATAAATTATCTTTATAAGTAGTACACGTCTTTGTTGTATTGTCAAATACAAACCCACCACATACTTCGTCGCGATTACAAACGGCAGCACATGCATTATTTGAACTATTTTCTTTTGTTTTCAGTACGTCGGTTGGGTCCGATGGGTCGTAGTTTGAAAATAAATAATACGATTCCCCGTACATGTAATTTTTTATTTCGTTTTCCTTTTCGATCTGAAAACTCGGAAAGCGGGCTTGCTCGATACCCTCTTCTTGATACTCTTTCCAAAGTGCGTCATATGAAGAACCAACGCTATTTTTCACATCAGGATATTTATTTCCGTAATATTGATAATCAAATTCATCTTGTATATTTGTAAATGACATAAGAGTTCTTATACATTCTTGAGAAATAAAAATCATTTTCACTTCATATATGGCGCGTCATGAAAACAATACAAACAAATATATAGATGGAATATATACATAATACAATGTTACAGTACACAAAAGAAAACACACTATATTTTCTTACCAGAAAACTACCTAGTGAAATTATAGAACAACATGTAGAACCATATGCTCGCAATAAAATATCACCACGACTAAACAATGACATTCGTTCGTTTTCTTCTACATACGTACAATTGATACGGCTATATAATGCTTCATACAATGGGATGGACGTTGACGATATATACGGTTGGATTGAAAATGATATACTTCAATACTTATCCGTGCGTCAGCCACCAATATACAATGGAGACCACGAGAAATTACAATTATACGAGCGAAGCTTTCGCTATCGAAACACGAGCCTTGATACAATCAATGCAATTTTACTCAGAAAAGATCAAGAAGAATTAATAGGCAATGCAGATCTTACCCTTACATTTGACGAACTAGTACAAAATCAAATATCTACAATACGTGTTTTATGGGGACTAATGACATCAAAAGAGCGTCTTGATGCAATTCTATTTTTTACCAATAACATTGAAATATGATTCCACCTAATTTGCTGTAGTTGCCGAACTACTCGCATTTGCACTTTGTTTATTTGGCAATATACATACATTATTTTTTGAGTCGTATGTCAATCCATCACCACAGCAAGATTCCCCAACACATGTTGTTAGGTCAATGTCGCCCTTCCATGTGGCACCAATTGCAGATTCACCACTAGAAACAGTGGGAGGGTTTTGTGCGTTAAAATCCCAATCATATTGTTCAAAGTCATTCGCATCTCGTCTTGCAATGTCTAAATAGCGGAATGTTAAAACTACAACCGTTAATGCAATGTAAAATATCATAATGACTGAAATAAGAGATCCAGGTACAGGAGTATAGCGTCCTATTAGCAATATCACAATGCCGCCTAACAACATAACAATGGCTAATCTCATGAACTCAATAAGACCTTCGTAACGATTATTATAGTAATTATTGATTTGAACCATGCGTAACTTGTTATATTTGTCAACACTAAGTGCGCGTAACTTTGCTTTCTCCTCGTTCAACTGTTTCTCGGCAATCGTTAATAATGCAAGTTGGTTCTTATATGTACCAGCACTATTGGTTTTCATTTGATTCACCTTTTGCGATAACTCTAACAAATCCTTGTATAGTTTCTCACGTTTTGTTGTGAGTTGGTCTATTTTCACCAAGATTTCATTTTGTTCTTGCGTTGTCATATCCTTGCTTTTCTCTAAAACAACATACAATTCCTTTTCCATTTTTTGTAATTCTATCAAATATTCTGTCATGCTGGTTAATGTAATGGAAATGTTTACAGAGGTTTGTGTCGTATTTTTCTTGATGAATTTGTTTTGTTGTTGTTGAATTTCTCGTATTTTTTTCTTGTCACATGAACTAAATGAAGCCGGATCGCTCGGACCGCTATTATTTGTTTTTTTAGGGTTAGAACTCATATATCTTAGAGAGAAAACAAATATCGAATACCGAATTCAGGTTAGAAATAGTGTGCCATTTTCACTCCATGTTTTTGGAATCCACATTTTTCGTAAAACCCTGTATTATGTTCGGAACAATCTAGTATTACTTTATAACAGTTCTTATTTTTTGAAAATGAAACCAGCATCTGAATCAGTTTTCTCCCTAATCCATATTTTCGAAACTCGGTGTCTATTACAATATCTTCAATGTGAGCAACCTTTCCGAAATTATGAATAAACTTCTCTTCAATAATAACTGTACCCGAACCAACCAGTTTTACAATACCGTTGTGTGTAGCTTCAACCACGTATATGTAATGAGACCGTGAGTTGAAGTAGTTCATAAAAAAATCGTCAATTTTAGTCTGGCTATTTACCATTTCTGAAACATCAATATAACTTAACCGTGCCAACAGCATAAAATATGTGCTTGTTAAATCTGATTTCTTCAACGGGCGAATCTCAAAAATTGCTTGATTGTCCTTTTCCATAATATACTATACAATATACTATACAATATTCCATATAATATTGTGTAATGGTACTCCGCGCAAGTAAATTCGAATGAATCATATCTAACGTGGTAAAGGTTTTGACATCTGAAACACCAACAACGCCCCTACAATAGCAAGCGTACCGTACAACAAAAAGTCCCTATCATCTTGGGTATTTTGCATGGTTACTTCAGTCATTGTAGTTTCCAATGTTGTATATCCTTCTGTATTGTCGTCGTCACCGACAACTTCAAGTGGGTGGTTCGATGAGCTTCCATTCTTGGAAACCGACGATGGGTTCGGATTAAATATGGAACTTAGTATTTTTCCACTCGCTGTAAACATATCGTCATTGCCACTAGCTGTGGGTGTGGTTGTGTTGGAGTCATCGCCATTAGAATCTTTTCCTAATTGCGCGCGAATCGTATTCAGTTTACATAATTTCTTTTGAATCTTATGAACTACTTCCTGTTCTTTAACATTCATTGCTGCCTCTTGTTGTGATATCGTGTTGGTAAGAGCAGTCACCTTGCGAATAATACAGTCCATTGATTCGCGCATTTTTCCAATGCTTGCTTGATGGTTCTTGATCTCGGTCGGGTATCCGCATTGAAAACTAGAATCCATATTATCTCCTTTGTCGTAGTGAGCCCATTGTTCGCTAGTGATTTCTTTAATCGTAGTACTGCAGTCATTGCCATTGTTTTTTATTTTAGGCTTTCGCACATAAAAATTCGTACCATCCATAGAAGAGGTTTTTCCCGGAAGTGGGTATATATTCTTATTTTTTAATGCGTATGAACCGTTGGTTGATGTATATGTAAACCCAGCACATTTACAGTTTGCATTACATTTGTCCTGTAAATATTCAACTGCTGTTTTCCCGTTTAAATTCACACTCGATACATTACCCGTTTCAATATCATTGTATTTACTTGTTGTGTTTTCATACGTGTCATATTGACTACTATACGTCACCATATCATTTGTATACTCGTGTAAAACACTATTTTTATCCACATACCCTATCTTGTTGTGGTGTGAATTAGTTGGGTCTAGTGGATTATTTACATTAATCAAATAACTATTTGTTGTTTTGGAATTATCAAACGCAGTTGCACTGCTGTAGAGTTTACATGTGTTATTGTCTTTATCAAAAGAAATCACCTTACACTCACTGGTGTTTTCACACGAAGCCAAACACGAACCCAAACTGTCGTTTTGATACGTTGTTTGTGAACCCGTTACCTCAACGCCGTCCGTAGGTGCACCAGTTTGAATTGTATATTTTGCGTTTGCCAACATGTATACGGAATTTGTCATAGAAGCACCACTCATAATATCACCCGTCTTGGTACACTTTACATTTGCAGTTTGTACTACAAAATTGCCGTCTGTATTCAAGATTGCAACTGCCTTTCCACTATTAGAAGGCAACATGTTCCCTATGCGTAACGACTCGCCCGGCAATATATAGTTTCGCTTGAACGGACAATCTTTACAGTTGGTTACTTTCCAACTAGGATTCACAATTGTGTTGGCAGTGGTACCGTTTGTATTTGAACTCCATAACTGTGTTTGTGCACCGTCATTTGGTGTGCCTTGGTATAAAACGAGACTTCCGTCGTCATTCATCATCAAATATGCATTTACCAAATCTGTCCGCTTATACGTGTTTACATTCGAACTGGGTGTACCATTTCCAACAAACTGACCTTTTATATCACATGAACCATTGCCGTCAGGCTCTCCTGTAAATGTGAATCCAAGGCATTTATCAGTTTGAATACAATTTGTTTTACATGTGCTTAGAGGTACATTATCATATACGGATAAACTATTACCCGAATAGTCAGTACCTGCCTGTTCGGTCCACGGTATCACCTTTGTAAAGAAATTTGTATTGGAACTGGTCGCTCCTCCTTGTAAACTGGAACGTAAACTATATCCACCGTCATCTGTATTATTTGAATATCCAACACAAGTCGCTGTTTGATTACATGTGTTTTGTACCTCGCTTACGGATGTTTGTGAATCAAATGTCTGAAGTGTCGTGGAAGAATAATCATATCCCTGTTTTTCTGTATATGTAATGTTGTTTTGATTTGTTGAACCAGTATACGATTGCCATAAAATCATATTGTTTCCATCCATCACAACCAAATTTCCGGTGTTTGTAAGCATCAACATTGCACTTGAAGAAGATGTATTTGTACTCCATACACTAGAGGCATTAATGCCTGGTCCAAGACTTGTTGTCTTTGTAATGTCATTACTTAATACACATCGACTTAATCCATTTGAATCGGTGTCTTGAAGCCCATAATATTGAGAATTACTTTCGACGGCCTTTTGAAGGCAGTCTTTTGCACTCATAGGTTCGCTCCCGTCCCACGACATCATTTGTTGGTCGTTATCGTTATAGCATCCAATATACACAGACCCAATGTTATCTGTTTTGGGAAACTGATTTACATATACATTTTTTCCTTCGTTTCCACACGATTGACCGTACAATTCAAGTGATATAGAGAATTCTTGTTGTGTGTTTCCAGATACGTTGATTGTTTCGTATATTTGTTTTTTATTGCTATCTAAGAGGAAAATACTTGAACCATTTGCGTTTGAAATTCCATCCTCCGGTACATAAAGTACAATACGCGTAATATTCACTTCTGCACTGAATTCCAACATGAAATATTCATCGTCGTTTGCAAGTGTTTCTGCGTAACTAGTACCTGTTGTATCTAGGTTATTGTTTGTAATATTTAAAACGGCTTTATCATCCTTTTGTGAACTGGCTGTGAGTTTTGCGCTCGATGCAATATTTGTATTTGTATCATCGTACACTTGAATCTCCGTTATCATGAGCGACTTTGAGGTTCCATTTGTTTTACAGTTCTCAATGCGAACATAAGAAATAAGTGAGGTAGTCGATTTCATATTTGTACCACGTTCCAATGGTTCAACAGATTCAGATAACTTGTCTAAAGATACGTCAATCGATTTGGCAGACGAAGACGGACATCCGTTCTTTCCTGATGTTGCTTTGAAAATCGATTCACTTCCATACGACTTTACAACCCCCTTTTCTGTAATATACACCAATTCACCCGACGAAAGTTTGTAATTTCCCCCGCTAAGTGAATGGTTTTTCTGCATTTGCCCGTGATGTTGTAAAAGCATTTCTTTGAGATTGGCGCTTGCGCTTTTATATTTAGGTACAATACAATTGAATTTTTTATACAATTTATTGAGTTTACACTTGTTTTTTGTCAAGTTCTGGTTGACTTGCTGAATGTCACATGTGCCTGTAAATGATTTGTCTTTGCCTGCAACCTTTACGGAATTACACGAAGTGAAGCCCTCAATCATATTTACCGAGTCCGTGGGTTCGACGGTATTCAATGTTTTCGACATTGAGAACACTTGAGCTTTCGTATGGTTACGTTGAGAAGTCAGTCCTGAACCCTGATTCAATGAAGGGAATTCATGCGAATCCATATAATCGGTGGTTCCTGGATATTGACTTATACCTTGGCTTATACTTGTATTGATATTATCATTATATTGCGTATATGTGGAAAAATCCATATATATTACCTATAGTTTTTATTTCCACACACGAACAGATATTATCAATAAAACAACGCTTGTTATTGACAACCCCAGCAACGTTAGCCGGTTTGATTCCATTGATTTTTGTAGTGAGTCCTCTTCAGCATAAATAGTGTTTAGTTCTTTCACTTCAACTGCGGACTTTGCCTTTATATAATCCAAAGGGGCCTGCTTTTGAATATACGAATATAATAGGTCGCTTGTTTTATCATCTTGTTTGGTCTGATAATTACTATTCATATATTGAAACCATATTTTTATTTTCTTTTATTTTCGAGTCGGAACCATTGTAAAATAAGCAAACAACCCGACATTAACCCCTAACAATACTAACATACCGTAAAACACGTTTTCCTTTGAGCGTACCTCCATAGCACTTACATCTTGCATTGCATTTACAGTAGTTGCCGTATCTTGTAATGACTGGACCATTATATATAGAATATATCCATAAAAAAATCTCATTTTGTCGGTACAACAACGCTTGGGGATCTCATGCTTGCTGCAAAATAGATTCCGTATAAACTTCCGAAAATAAGTGTTATCAAATATGCAGTATTGTAATTGTATTCGTATGTATCGTCGTCTAATTGTTGAGAAAAAGCGGTCCCTTCGTCGTGCTTTTCTGCGATTTGTTCTATATGAGAGTCGTGTTGCGATTTGGCTTGTGTGATTGCCTTTTCAAGGGCTTTGCTGGTACATGAAAGTTTCTTGTTAGATGAACCCATTTTGTTTGATAAAGATGTTGCGGTTACTTGTAATTTTTCTAATTCACTTACGTTTCGCTCAAACATCTTGCGGAATTTATGGTTATCTGGATTCATCTTGTACTTCATAAAAGACATTTTAATGAGATCCAATTGTTGATTATAGTTTTTTTTCAGTTTGTTTAAACACTGCTTAAACTGACTAGGTGCCGTGTGTTGTTTTTGATATATGTCCGGTTTTATGAGTTCAGAGCTTTGTATATTCATTTCTTATATATCACGTGTATTTTATTTTACATAAATCAATGTATCTATGGAAAACAATGTATCTATGGAAAATAGGGTTCATTATGATCGCCGACGGGCCCTAACGGTTTTCTTATTTCGTGTTTTCTTATTTCGTGTTTTCTTATTTCGTGTTTTCTTATTTCGTGTTTTCTTATTTCGTGAATATTTTGTTTTAGATAACAACCTTAATGTGTTTCTAGTTCTTTTCGTCCCTCCGGCATTATTACTCTCATCCGAGCACTCCATATCCGTATTAAGTATCGTAATATTATCTTCCGTAATATTAATTTTATTTACATACTTTTGTATAAAAACGTTTTTGTTGAGTTCACTATTCTCCGCAGGTTGGTTTTCTATCAAATAATTTCTATGTTCGTTCATCTCACAAAGCTTATTATTGAAACTTTGAGCGTGCTCCGGCCAATCATTCTTTTTCAATCCCATTCGAGAGTGAATGGCTATCAACACTTTAAGACCGTTTGTATATTTTGCTGCTTCTTCTGCTTCTTTTGCTTCTTTTGCTTCTTTTGCTTCTTTTGCTTCTTTTGCTTCTTTTGCTGCTTTTGCTGCTTTTGCTGCTTTTGCTGCTTCTTTTTCAGGTGTTTGTTCGTCTGTTTGTTCTTCTGTTTTTGCGTCTGTTTGTTCTTCTGTTTTTGCGTCTGTTTGTTCTTCTGTTTTTGCTTCTGGTGTTTGTTCTTCTGTTTTTGCTTCTGGTGTTTGTTCTTCTGTTTTTGCTTCTATTGTTTCCTTAACACAAGTATATATATATCTGATTATGGCGTAAAGTTTTACAACTGTTTCTATACTAAAAATGATTAATTTATCGTAACCCTTCTTATGATCGAAGGAGAACCTCCAATAAATATCGTATTTCGGTTTCTTGACAGAACCATGATTTTCAAGATTTGGCCAGTAGCGGTCGTTCTCATATTTACAAAATCTATCGCATATTTTCTTCCATCTTGCAGGTAAATTCAACTCGACTAAACCGTTGATAAATTTGTCTAATTTATTTTCATCATCAGTACACGTATCAATTGACTCGGGCAATAATTCAAAACACGGGTTGATAATTGTATGTTTCAATTCCTGTTCGTAGGTACCCACAACATTGACAAGCCTAGATAGTTTGAAATTTTGCTTTTCAGACATTTTGATAAATTGTATCGCATTATCAAAAGGATTGGAACTATTCATATAGTTGTGTGATACTATATTTCAATGCTATATCACCTGATTATCTCGAAGGATAGATGGTGAGGTAAAAAATAACTCAAGAATAACTCAAGAATAACACTAAAGAATATTATTGAAGATATATTTATACATTTACACAAACTCGATAATACAAAGCTGTGATTGCATTTTTACTAGAACGCGTGATTTCACACAATTGATTCGGACGCAGTCCAATTGCTCGTGATACAGGGTCAAAACGACTAATTTCGGGTATTTCGGAATTGTTTTGTATGTTGTATTTCTTTTTAAACTCGTCAATTTCGGCTTTTGACATAATACGGTGATTGGGAACCATACTATGTTCCAAGACGTTAAATTGTAAGTGTGGCAACGAAATTACATTTACATAAATATGGTCGTGTTCCCATAAATATTTCAAATGAGATGTAATGGTGTCATTCGCAGCTCCAAGACTAACAATCCATAAATCATCCTTCTTGGTAAGGATATCTTCCAATTGAAATAGATCTTCAATCATATCGTCGATCGTGGAATTACGCAGCATTTTCGTACTTTTTCCTGTGATTTCAAAGTACTTCACGTAGACCTGTTTTCCATCAGCACTTCGTTTTATCAGCATATCCAATTGATTATTTTTTAACATTGCATGTAAATGATTTGCCGTGAACCCAAAATATTCACTTACATCATATCCCGTAGACTCCAATACATCAATCAAGACATTGCGTGATTTATAAAGGTTTGAAAAGAATGAACTGCTTACTGATAAATCAGATGACATAATACTATATATACAATATATTCTTATGTGATTACTGAAATCAATTTTACATAAAATATAACAGAATCGTTCGTACAGAATTATTCATGATGTTCGTCGGCTAAAATATATATATTTCCTTGTCGAATAAACCGCAATATTGTGTCTGCAGACAACTCATTTACAATACGATCGCCCGTCTTCAAAATATTATATGTATGGAAAAAATCTTCATTTGTAGAAGCACTGACACACACAAATGAATCAATATTGTCAATTGTAACCATATAGACTAACTATACTTTATTTCTCTATTTCTTTGTTTGGGGTTTTTGTTTGGGGTTTTTGTTTGGGGTTTTTGCTTCTTCATCCTAATGCCTTCTCGGTATTGATAGTAATAACCTTTTTTGATGACGAATCGGCTTCGCCTTGTTCTTCGCCTTCACCTGTATTTTGTATCGGAGCTAATCGGACACTCTTTGTTTCTCCAGCTCCATCAGAACTAGCGTTTGTCTGAATATTTGCTGGAATATCCGCATCGTTGTTAGTATCGCCTTGCGCGTTGGTTTCACCTGGTTTTTCAGTACCATTTTCATCTTCTGTGGGAAGTAACAATGAATCGTTATTTGGTGTCACTTCTAGGTCAGGCCCATACGGAATATCGCTATCCGTATCTGGAAACTCGGGATTCACACCAGACCCAGGTTGGAATCCAGGCGAATCTGTTGTAGATATTGTTAGTGGACCATCGTGTACGGCCAAACCAGGTTCGATTAGTGAACTATTAGAGTCCTCTATTTGAATAGAACTCGATTTCACCTGACGCAATTTATCAAGCGCTTTGTCGGAGATTTCGCCCTGTAAATGTATCATCTGTTGTGCTATATTTTCGCGTTTCCCCTTTTGTAAGATGCTAGCATTGTCACTATAATGTAAACTATCCAATTGCGAAATATTGTCCTCTGTAACAATACGCATTTGTACGTGCATCCCTTGTAATTCTTGGATAAGTAGCTTGAGTGAATACGGAATTTTCACAATACTGAAACTACGACCAAACTGTGTAAGAGAACGAATTGTAGTTTCCGCAGTAACGGGCTCTTGGAAAACAACAGGTCCATCCGCCATAGGACTGAAAAACCGGTCTTGTTTTGCGTTATATACTGCAATATGTCCCGTATTGTTACACACTGCGATTTGATATTCATCGCCGCGCACCATGAAGGATTCGCGCAAGAACGCGGACGCACCATGTGCGATCACGCCATCGCGTTCCATTTCTCCTATACGCAACCCACCTTCATTTGCTCGACCTTGTACGGTTTGACGTGTCAACATAGTACGGGGTCCGCGCCCACGATAGTTCAATTTGTCTTTTACCATGTGTTTCAATCGCATGTAATATGTGGGTCCAATGAAAATAGGAGTCTCCAATGGACGGCCAGAAAACCCGTCATATAAGACTTCGTTGCCGCTACTATGGAACCCATATTGCGTCAATAATGAACCGATCATTTCTGCCTTTGACCCTTGGTTCATAAATGCAGTACAGTCACCGTAGTTTCCACTCATAGCACACACTTTACCCAAGACCGATTCAACTAGCTGCCCGATTGTCATGCGCGAAGGGATCGCATGGGGATTAATAATTAAATCTGGGCGAACACCGTCACTCGTAAACGGCATATCCTTTTCGGGAATTACCAGACCTATCGTACCCTTTTGTCCGGCACGACTTGCCATCTTATCACCAATAGCAGGTATGCGTTCATCGCGTATACGCACTTTTGCAATACGGAATCCTTCTTCATTGTCCGACAAAAACACACGGTCTACTAGACCTTTTTGTCCTCGCTTTGGTTGTATGGATGCGTCAATCAATATGTCGTTTTCTTCGTCGTGGGTCGCCTTGCCTATCAATACGGTTTTCTCATCCACTTGAACTCCTTCGCGTATCAATCCACGCTCATCCAACAACGTATAGTCATAACCCCGTTTCTTTCGATTCACCGGCTTGTCCTCAATACTTGTTAAATTGGCGTTTGTCAATGTGCCCGCGACTTTTGTGCTTTCTTCATGTGTTTCGTAACTATTGTAATATGTCGTTCGGAAAAGTCCGCGGTCTACTGCACCTTGCGATACCAAGATTGCGTCTTCCACATTATATCCAGTGTAACTCATAATAGCAACAATCGTATTCACACCATACGGCATAGATTCATGTTGGATATGTTCTAAATAACGACTTTTGATTAAGGGGACCTGCCCGTACTGTAACACGATTCCGGTCTTGTCGACACGATGTTGATAGTTAGTATGATACATAGAAACCGCTTGTTTCGTTTGACCGCATGAAAACAGATTACGTGCAGGTGGGTTATTCTCGGGAAAGATAACCTGGTTCCCCATTACACCTAATAACAACGATGGGTGAATTTCCACATGTGTGTGTTTTTTCCCTTTTGCCAAATAGCTTGCGTAGTCACTTGCAATGTACGAGGTTTGTGCTTCATTTGTATCCATATAGTCGATATGTGCGTACTTTTTCACAACATTTTGTGCGCTACTGTCTCCGTAAAGTGTATCCATTGCATATATTACACGTTGAGCCACATTTGCGGTTTCCTTTTTCTCGGCAAATCCTAATACCAGTTCGGACCATGAAGCTGATGCAATCACTTCGGGCGCCTTTTGGAAACTGATACCGTCCTTTATTGTGTAAAAAATGGGGCGACACAATCGTCCACCATCGGTGAATATTTCGATTGCGTTTTCTTGGCGGTGAAAAGAAATACTGGTATATACTGGAATCAATGAAAGACGTCGCTGTAGTTTGAACTCGTCTAAAAGTTGAACGGGGTCGTAGACGAATCCAAGCCAGATTCCGTTGACAAAAACTTTTGTCTGCTCGTAGATAAATTCGGGATAACTTACATCCAGTATCTCTATTTTTCCGTGCTCTTGTAACCATTTCTTCATGGGTTCCGCCGAATACCCATTCGTGATGCGCGTGGCAAGTGCCAAATGCTTATGTAACCCAACATTGCCACCGTCGGGGGTATCAATCGGGTCAATAACACCCCATTGCGTGCTATGTAACAAACGCGGACCCACAACTTTTGCACTTGCGTCAAGAGGAAGATTCAGTTTTCGTAATTGTGACAAATATGCATTGTATGAAAGACGGCTCACATCTTGAACGATTCCGTCGCGTTTTGTATGCGATGTCATACCCCAGTTTCCCTTGAAGGCTTTACGAAGCCCAGTCTCTAATATCTTCTCGCGAAAATAGTCGCGGTACCCATCTCCAATCATCTTATGTATGCCACTGTCGTCCAAATTTACGATCTCCTTTTCTCCCTCTTGACGCGTATGATGGAAATAAATATCCTTTTCAAAACGCAGGAAAATAGACCGCTTTTGAGCGACATAATATTCGCGAAATAAATCATACATCAATGTGCCCGGCAATTCCACACGTTTGTAATGGAAACTATCACGGTCGGTCGGTAAATCGCGCCCCATGACAACACGTAATAGTTTGTTTACCATATGTCCTATGAAGAATGCTTTATTACTGAAATTCAATTCTCCCACGTTTGGAAGGAAGTAATCCATCAATATTTGCAACGCATATACATTTGTAGTGTATTTGGTGAGCGATGAAATATAATTCAATGCGGTTTCTTGCGTGAAAATGGACGCGGCATCGTGAACGCAAGGACGCAATCGCTCAACCATTGTTTTATCCTTTTCGATATCCAATACAATGTGGCGTATTATATCTTTATCGGATGTCAAGCCAAGTGCGCGCATTAAGATAAAAAGGGGCACCGCTTTGCGGACATTGGGAATGTCAACTACAATATTTCCGTTCGTGTAGGCGGGTCCAGGGGCAACGTAGTGTACGTTAAGTGTACGTACCGGCTTGGATGCATCTTCAGAGACCATGCGAATAATTGCACTATGTGAATATGTGCTTTCTTCGGGATTTTCTTTAATATACAGCATATTATCGGCGAATTTTTCTTGGGGTATAATCATCTTTTCTTTCCCGTCAATAATGAAATAGCCTCCTAAATCATAACGACATTCGCCCATATGAAGACGGATTTTGGGGTCGAGTCCATGTAATATACACAGTTTCGAGTTCAACATAATGGGTATCTTTCCCATGTAGAGGTTCGTAAGGGTTGTGGTCGTTGTTACCATTTTTTTTTCCGATTCGCTATATGTGCGTATTTCGATTTCACAATCGTAGTGAAATGTTACACCATATGTCATGTTTCGTAGACGTGCTTCGTTAGGGTACATGTAGTGTTGGTGATCCTCGTCGAAAATAATCGGTTTTCCTAGATGTAGTTTTTTTGCGTCTTTTCCGCCAATATATAAATCGATCTGGATTGTGAAATCATCCATTGTTTCGTCGTAGTTTCTGCGTATTTGAATTGGATTGTATTCGCGTATAATTTGACTTATACCCGTTTCAATGAAATCGTTATATGAGTCGAGATGATGGTCTATTAAAAATGTAGGGCTATGTGAAAACATTTGATCGATTACTTTCCATGAGATTGTATCCATCATATTATGAATTTCGTCCTTTTTTCTTTGATGGACGTCTGTTTCTTGTGTCATCTTATTATACATTCATTTTTTATTTTTATGCGTATTTCTTTTCGCACTGGGGCTGAATACGAAAAGAAAAAAGTGATTTATGTGGTATGGGCGTTGATACAAACAATTGCGTTATTTTACTTGCGCGACTTGCGCGACTTGCGTCCATATTTACAATGTTGACGCTGGGAAAACCCCTTTGGACGACGACAATTGATTGACCTCTTGTACTTCTTAGACCATTTACCTCCTGCTTTTGCTTCTGCTGCTGGCACTTTTGCTGGCGCTGCTTCTTTTGCTGCTTTTGCTGCTGCAATGGCTTCGTCAGATGTATTCCATTTGTTAAAGCGGGGTTCATTATTTTTACTACCTTCTGATTTATTATCTTTAGTACCTTCTAATTTATCTTGCTCGTCCGATAATAATACCATGTTCTTTTTGAAACGTCTAAATTCTAACTTGCTCATTTCGCCAATAATTGCTTGTAGATCGAGTACTCTACCGACGTCGTTAATACCGCGTAAAGCACCAATACCTCTTTCAAAGATACCTTTTCCTCCGCGTTTTTGTGTTCTTCTTTTCTGGCGGCTCATTTTTCTGTGCGGTTTCTTCATTGATTTCTTTAATGTTTTTGCCATTTATATATAAAAATATTATAAGAATATTATAAGAATATTATAAGAATATTATAAGAATATTTGAATCGCCTTTGTGTATATGATGCCACTTTACTTATGCGACTTACGTCTATATTTAGAACCTAAATCAGTGGCTTTCCTCGACATTTATTATTTTTAGCAGCTTTAATGTTTGTCCTTGCACTAGTTTTATATCGGGTTGTGTGTTTACGAGTTCAGTTTCATTTTCAAATAATGTGATGGTGTCCCCTAATATTTTATCACTACTACTCAATAAATCGAGTTTGTTTTCATCTTCTTGCGCGAAATTGTTTCTTTTGATAGCATCTATTAAGCGGTCTAATATTCGAAGTGTGGATATATAAATGAGGTACGTCTCTCTAACACCGCCACCAGACAACCCGTTATTATTTGGTCCAGCGTTTAGTATAAGTTTATTTAGTCTATTTTCTAGACTAGCTCGTTCACCTCGTTCTCCTCCGCGTTTTTGTGTTCTTCTTTTCTGGCGGCTCATTTTTCTGTGCGGTTTCTTCATTGATTTCTTTAATGTTTTTGCCATTTATATATAAAAATATTATAAGAATATTATAAGAATATTATAAGAATATTATAAGAATATTTGAATCGCCTTTGTGTATATGATGCCACTTTACTTATGCGACTTACGTGAGCTACGTCTATATCTACCTCATATTTGTGCTGCTTCTGCTTCTGCTGCTGCTTCTGTTGCTTCTGCTGCTGCTGCTGCTTCCTCGCCAATTATTATCTTTAGCAGCGTTAATGTTTGTCCTTGCATTAGTTCTATATTGGATTTAACGTCTTCGATTGTATGTGGGTTTTCCCATCGTCCCGTGCCGCTGTCTTTTATCATATTAATAGTTTCTTCCCATAATTCGATGTTGTTTGTATCTTTCGCGAATTTGATGTTGAGTTCATCGATAGCCTTTATTAAGAATGATAATATAATAATTGTGTTTTTCCAAACGTTCTTTGTATGTTCCTTCTGATCGTCCGGAATGTTGTGCGTCTCCGCATCAGCAGCATTGCCCCCACTAGGCGGCACTTGATTACCACCGTATAGTTTAGCTTTTAGCTTGTTTAGCTTGTTTAGCTTGTTTAGTTTAGCTTTTAGAACTTTTGCATACTTGTTTTGTCCTCTGTGTTTTTGTGTTCTTCTTTTCTGGCGGCTAATCTTTCTGTGCGGTTTCTTCATTGATTTCTTCAATGTTTTTGCCATTTATATATAAAAATATTATAAAAATATTGTTATATGTATTCAATAGAAATAGTACTAGTATTGTTACAATAAGTTTCACCTAACCACCATTTACATATTATTTGAACCAGAAGGTTGTGTATAACGCATATATTGATCGTTGTATGGAAGTGGGCTAGGTGCTAACTCGTTTCCTTGATATTGATTATACAGATTCGTCGCGTCATTTCCGACCTGGCCCATAATATTTGCAGCATCCTGTATCAATGGCGGTAACGCACCCCCCTTATATTGAACTCGTTTTTTATGTTTACTAATGTTTTTCAATGACTCACCAACAACCCTTCTTTGTTGTGTGAGTCTTCTGCGGTTGGTATTTCTTTTCGCACCTTTTTTCGCACTCTTTTTCGCACTCTTTTTCGCACCTTTTTTCACACTTTTTTTCACACTTTTTTTCACACTTTTTTTCACACTTTTTTTCACACTTTTTTTCACACTTTTTTTCACACTTTTTTTCACACTTTTTTTCTTCATTTTACGTGTTTTTCTTAAACCTAGTTTTGAATGTATATTCATATCATAAATGTATATTATATTTTTAGCTTATATGTTAAGTGTATCCGTACAAAGATATCCAACATTCGAAACGGTATCTTTGTAGTATGCTTCTTGATGAATATTTTACATAAATTATAACCAATGTAATCACATAGATATAAAACCGTAAGTAGTAAGCAAAATAAATCGCCCAAGAACAAATCCAAACACGTCAATTATAAATGTTGATGTAATTTTAAGACCATAAATCGTCTCTAAAATGATTTTACACCTTTTTACATTTCAAACGCCGATTTCGTCTAAAATGTAAATTGTAATTTTATTGAAATAATTTAGGAATAACTATATTTAGGTATTTTTGGGTATATTTAAACTATATATTAAAAATTGATTTAAAAAATATTATATTATGTTATATATATAACTAAAAATGGGTAAATACAATTGCGAAAAGTGCGGGAAAGAGTTTAACCAAAAATCTCACTATACAACACATACTAATAAAAAAAATCCGTGTGTTGTTGAAAGTAAAATAAAAGAAATGATAGATAATGCTGTTAAAGAAAAATTAATTGAAATTAAAAAAACTTCACCAAGCGACATAATTAACAATATTGAAATTGTTTATGATAATAAACTCGTTAAAGATGTCCCTACAAAAAAAATACATATTCCCAAACCGATTTTAAAGTGGGTTGGTGGAAAAACACAAATAATAGATAAACTTATTACGGATTTTCCAGTTGAAATAAATAATTATCGTGAAGCATTTTTAGGAGGAGGTAGTGTTTTATTAACTTTATTATCTTATGTAAAAAGTGGGATTATAAAGATACAAGGTAATATATATGCGTATGATTTGAATGAACCATTAATTTATATCTACAAAAACATTCAAACACACCATAGTGAATTATATGATGTAATGCAAACTATTATTACGGATTTTAACGAATGCGGTAATGGAGAAATAAATAGAACACCCAAAAATATAGCAGAAGCAAAAATCGCAAAAGAAAATTACTATTATTGGATAAGAAGTGAATATAACAAATTATGCTTAACCGATAAAAAAAGTATATTAGGTTCTGCTATGTTTATATTCTTAAATAAAACTTGTTTTAGAGGTGTATTTAGGGTTGGTCCAAAAGGATTTAATGTTCCATACGGACACTATAACAATCCAGAAATTATAAATAAAGAACATTTAGAAGAAATACATAATTTAATTCAAAATGTAGTATTTGAATGCTGTGATTTTAATACATCACTAACAATTGTAGAACCGAATGATTTTGTATATCTTGACCCTCCATATGCTCCCGAAACAGATACTTCATTTGTAGGATATACTGAAAATGGGTTTAATATAGAAAACCATAACAATTTATTTAAATTAATACACATTTTAACCGACACAAATAAAAAAATAATGTTAAGTAATGCTGATGTGAGTTTAGTGCGTGAAAACTTTACAAATGAAAAATATAACACATTATCAATTTTATGTAAAAGGTCAATTAATTCCAAAAATCCAGACGCAAAGGCAAAAGAAGTTATTATAAAGAATTATTAAACCATGTATCAAATGTTTCAAAATAGTTTTCATCGTCGCCAAATAAAACCACAATATTAGTTTCATTAAATATTGTATTTAATATTGTATATTTTTTGTCAATTGAAATAAGTTTATTTTTCAAAAACTCACTTACGCAAAATCCATAAAACACCTCAAACTCTGCACCCAAAACTAATTCATACTCTCTTTTAAGTGAAGGTCCAGACCATAATTTAGTTTCTACTGATCCTTCTACATTTTGTTCTTTTTTTTCTAATATTTTTATTACTTTTCTACCGCTTGTATATTCAATAATATACGCTTCATCGGGACATCTAAACAAATCAATATTATATTTATTTTTCATATACATTTTTAGTCCATTTTGTAATACAAACACGATTGTTTTATCTTCAAATGTTTTTGATAAATAATAGTCATATGCTTTTTTTGGTTTTTTTGTAAAACTATTTTTGGTATATCCCATTTCTAATAATCTTTGCTGATTATTAGTTTTTTCTTCAAACTTTTTCCCATAATAATTTGTATTCGCACCACCCGCTCCGGTCCCCTTATTAATAATTATTAATTGCGTATTTTCTTGTGTTGCGTTTAATTCACTCATCTTTATATAATAATGTAATACTTAAACAAATAAATATTACATTTCAATTTTTTTATTAATCAATTTTATGAAAAAAATAATTAATTCGGTCGAAACATGTTTTTTAGCTTATATGTTAAGTGTATACGGTTGTTCTGGTGGGTGTGTCTGTGGTATTGTGTTCGTTCTGCTCGTTTGACCTCTTTCTATTCGCGTCTATTCAATGTCAACATGAGTCAACATATGCCGTCGACAACACATTTTGTCAAGACCAATTCTGTCAAGCACCATTGCCTCGGCCGTTTTTTTAGTATTATCTTTAGTTAGGTACATTACTTTTGTCGGATCAATATTATTGCTTCGTTTTAACTCAACTGCTTCATTCAAATAATATCGGTACTTATCCGCCAAAACATTTCCACATGTAAAACACTTCACTGGAATAATCATTTTAATATACTATTCATAGAAACAAAAACTTCAAATCAATTTTTTAACTAATTTAGAATATTTCTCTCGTAAACATGCGAGAATGGAAATAACCTGCCAATACTAAAACTGCAAATAAGAAGTTAATAAATATAATTGTTTCAATTGAATATGGTTCTAATAAATACGTGATGCAAAATGCAACAAGCGTAAACAAAATACCAACTAACGCGTGGTTTGTAAAGTCGTACATTGCTGGTTTCCCAACGCGGGCGGTAATAATCAAAAAATAGAAAAAGGCAGCGGGCGCACCCCATAAAAATGCAATGATTCGGATGTAATGTATTTTTTTGTCGTATGATTGTGAAAAAAATGAAATACCGCCGAAAAGAAATACGCCCATCAATGAATCTAATGCTATTTGGGCAACGTTCATCCTTATAGTAACAGGTGAAAAAAGAGTTATTAGATATGTTACTTATACTCCTATTTACTTATACCTATGTCTATCGTGGCAAACCTAGCTTTACCTGTTTCAGACTCAGTTCTGATTCATACGAACTTTCTCTTGCTTGGCGAGTTCGCGCTTGGCTGCCTTTTCTTGCTTGGCGAGTTCACGCTTGGCTGCCTTTTCTTGCTTGGCGGTTTTCTTCGCAATTTCTTTGACTAGTCGTTTCTCCTCTTTTGCTTCTAGTCGAGCTATTTCGCGCTTGGCGCGTTTTTCAACCTTCAGAGCTTCCTTTTCGGCTAGTTTCATGGAAGTGCGTTCAATCCGCATTGCCTGTTTCTGTGTCATCACAACGGCAATCTTTTTGTTTGAGTCTTGCATTGTGACAAAAGATATCACTTTGAGCTCTTTCTTACCTTTTCTCATACCCTTTGATATTTCGCGTACCAATCGCTGTGTAGGAAATACTGAACTCATAGATGTCGATGTCGATGTCGATGTCGATGTCATTTTTGATTATTGCTTGTTGGTGTTTCGTCTAAGTGTTTTGTTATATTGTTGGTACTAAGGAACAAAACCGCAAATCAATCTTTTTTTATGACGGATCTCTTGGCATGATCGCCACACCATAACGAATGCTTCATTTGAACTTTTGAATCACACGTAGATATTCTTTATTCATGGACTCTAGATGTTGGATTCTTGACAAGAGTTTTTCCACTGTAAACATTGGGTCAACATATCCTTTTCTAGCTTTTGCGATTATACACGGATCCAACTCTTCAATATCAGCAAAACAGTATGAAAGTAGATCCGGTTGCAAAATGAACGGATTTATGTTGTTTTGATGTTTATATCCAATAATATTTTTGTAATATTCTTCGTTTGTTACCGGGTCTTTCAAGTTCCATTCTAGTAGTGTTTTGACGTCGATTACTTCATGTAACGAATCCAAATAATCGTATTTAATGACAAAATATCCTAATGCACGTGCAATCTTTCCTCTTGACACTTGCGTAGGAATGAATTTACGTGTTTTGCGGTTCACAATCATTAGATACCCGCTTTTTTGAAACATCTCGTCTGTATTGTGTATCCGTTTTCCGGATACATGCAGTACCGATTCACCAAGGTGGTGTGCGTAATCTTCGTGGCTAGTATATTTGAAGTTTTGGCGTGCACTATTCAGGTTTTTGTTACATAGGTACAAATTGTGTATATCCGATTTCATATATTTTTGCAATGGGTCGTTTTTGAAAGAATACTGTGGAAAAACGTGCTCGAGGTTTTTGTCGTCGTTGTTATTACCGTACAAATCCATCATGTTAAGTTCGTCATGCATAATTTTTTTAACACGCGTGTACGGAACATATTGATAACCATGATTCGTATATGTATACAATTCTTTGCGTAGTAGAACCGGATTCACCGAGTTTGTCAAAAGACTATGTATATTTGGTAGTTCAAACGAATCAGCTGTAAATGCCGAACATATCATAATAACCAACAAATACACCATAACCTACAGTATCCGTATATTTTATCGGCAGAACACACCGAGTCTAAATAAATACTATCTTTTCCAAGATGGAGTCCTGTTTTTCATTCCGCTGTTTGTTAATATATGTACCAATAAGAGGGCATCGCGAATATGTATATGTATACCCACCACGAACATGTGAAACATTCTTCTTTGTTAATTCAGGCGTACAAGTTAAATCCACAACCGCATCCGCGCAGTTTTTGCGTACCGCCTGAGAACCGTATAGCCACCAATCGTTCATAATACGTGTTCGGAATTCATCATTTGTAATACCAATACGAAGTGCTTGTGTAGCAACAAGATCTTCCTCGAGAGAATTCACAAATTCCACATAACTGTCAACCTTTCCTTTTTCATTTTGTATTCCGTAACTCATTTGGTGTTGCATAAGCGAACTATGAGATAACACATAACGACGAAAACATGCTTGGAATATTACAAAACCCATACTGTGTGCTCGTTCTGCAATACATGACATTTTATGCTTACGTATTTGTGCTACAATTTTAGCACCATGTTGTACGGACCCCCCCGGGGTATCTAAATATACGTAAACCTTCTTTTTTGCGTCGATTTTATTGAGTGTGTATAGAAATTCACCTGTCAGTTTCTCGTCGATTTCACGAGTAATCGCAATATGGTTTGTGCTATTCAACCTTATGGTAGTGGGTAGCGGCGGACATAATTTGGGTTGCGACGCCGATGCCGTACCATGTATGCTTCCAACAACACACCATAAAAAACACATAACGTAATTCACAAGCTGCATCATTTGTCTTGGTGTTTTAGTGTGCTATTATTTTTTATGTAATTTTACGAACAATACCTATTTGTATAGACGTCTCAAATATTTTGATTTGACAAGTCTTCTTTATGTGACGTTGTGACGTATTGAACTATTGAGAATTTAATATTGAGAATTTAATATTGAGAATTTAATATTGGATAATTGTATATATCTATGTATACGTCACTTACGCGACCACAATTTCTATTCTATTTTGCTTGTATACCAATGCGCCTTCTTCTTGCCTATATTGCGTATTCTATTCCAAAACAATATTTGCCTTATTTCGGGCTCCTATTATTAGTTCCTGCGCTTGGGTTTTTGACATTGTATGTGTTTGGACTGCGACAATATGCACCAGAAGCACAAGGTAAAACCTGGTGGAATTACATGCGACCCATTCATGGTCTCTTGTACTTGCTTGCGTCATATGGTTCGTTTTATAGGGCACCATGGGTATGGAAAGTATTGTTGTGCGATGTCATTGTTGGAGTGGGTTCAAGTATTCGTCATCACTTTTTGTAAATACTATACGATAACACACTGACTGGTATAAGATCCAAGTGAATACTCTTACCGACCACTACGTTAATTCGCAATAAAAGATTATCGCATGATTTATTATGGCTACCAAACGGGTAGTACTTGATTTATCATCATTAGGGGCAAAAGCCGCGCCAAAGGAGAAAAAGAAGAAAAAGGACGGGGAAAAACTGGTGAAACCAAATAATACAAAACGTGAATTAATGAAACGTATTCAGCAGTACCAACAACAAAAACAAGACGAACATAAATACGGCGACTACCAAGCTGGTGGAATGGGTTCAAAACATGAAAAGTCTCAATTTGCGGATGATTTTCGTAGTACATTGAAATATTTGAGCGAGGTTGCGAATCAAGAACAAACACCTGGGATTACGAAAATTCCTGCACGCACGCGACGTACTTATAAAAGGCGCGCGAGTCCTGGACCGTCTAGACCGGTACATGCAGATGCGTCACACCCTATAGTGTCTCTTGAATTACCCGACAGTTTAGGTGAATCCTTTCGCAACACAGGAACGTTTCAACCGAAGCATCGCGCGTTGGCAAATAATAATGTAACGAAACCCCACATTTCTACCCAACAATATCGCACTCCTATACATAATGACGTACCGTATGGTGTCTTGAAAAATGGCACCAAGCCTACATATCGCATGTGGGTGAATAAAACACAGAAAAATAGAGCAGGTCTAGCACAAGCATCAGTAAGGTCGGGGGTTACGTCCGAAGAACGGGAAAAATATGAAAAGAAAATTCAGGATTTGCGCGATAAATTCAATCTGTACTTGAAACCGCGCATACAGACGCAAGAACAGGCCAAACAACAGGTCCCACGGAAAAAGCGTATTTCGAAGTTGAAGCGCATTACTACGCGCAAACATCGTGTGGGGAAAAATAATAAAACACGCAAAGTTGGTATCTTATTGAAAAATGGTGCATTGTGTAGCCAAGTCCAGACGGAGCGCAGTTTGTTGCGCGCAAAACCGCTACATGTTATCAAAAATCACCTTTATAAGCATGGACTGTTGAAAGTAGGGTCAAACGCACCGAAGCATTTATTGATTGAGTTGTACGAGCAATCTATTTTAGCCGGAGATATAAAAAACACTTCACAAGATGTGTTGCTTCATAACTTTCTACATCAAAAAGAGGATATGTAATTGAAATAATAATATGCTATTATTGTATACGTAGCATATGATTCAAAAAATAACAATGATTGCAATATGCGTTTTGTTGATGATAATATTATTAATTATGGTAACCACTGCAAATATCCACCTTGACACATTAAATAAGCCTGTAAAGGTAGAAGAAATTGTTGTGGAAACATTTGATTCCACAGGTAAAAATTTTAAGAAAACTGGAAATGGCACTGGAAATGGCACTGGAAATGGCACTGGAAATGGCACTAGTAATGTACCAGCTAATGCATCTAACATGTGCGCTCAATATGCAGGAAATATGCAAAAACTACAAGAACTATGTAGTAATATAAAAAGTCCTCATTTAGACAATTGTAATAATTACGAGTGCTGTGTCCTTGCATGTGAAAATGGGGTTCAGAATTATGAGAAAAACAGTGTTTGTATGGCGGGTGGTCAAACAGGTGCTTATCCCCCATTTACAAATAACTTTGATCGTTATTATTTTCTCGGAAAGCTACACAAAAACGGTGTTCTCCTGTGATGTAAACAGCCTAAACATATGTATTCTATTAGACGTATTCTATTAGCTGTATCTTGTAAAAATTAATATAGAAAATTGATTTGAATATAACGTATGGCTTTCAAATCAAGTAACGTTATGCAATCCCATACAAACATGCCAATTCGTGATGACTCTGAGGAAATTCAAGAATACATTGAAACTCCGTGGTCCATTATTGAAACATATTTTGCAGGACAGCATTTAGAACAACTTGTGCGCCATCAAGTTGAATCGTATAATCTATTTGTCAATTCACAAATCCAAAAAACAATCGATATGTTTAATCCCGTTCACATTTTGTCAGAACAAGATTACGACATAAAACACGACAAACATCGTCTTGAAACCTATATTGAATTCGAAAATTTCCAAATCCATCGTCCACAAATCCATGAAAACAATGGTGCAACCAAATTGATGTTTCCTCAAGAAGCGCGGCTTCGAAACTTTACATATAGTTCAAATATGACACTCGACATGAATATCAAATATGTTACACGCACGGGCGAAACATTAGAAAATAGTGAAACGATTCATCGTCGTCTTTCTCAAATTCACATAGGTAAGATTCCCGTCATGTTGAAATCTAACATTTGTCTCCTTTCGCAATACAAACACGTTGAAAATAATATTACAGGTGAGTGCAAATATGACGCGGGGGGATATTTCATTATTAACGGTTCCGAGAAAACTGTCTTGGGACAAGAAAGAGCTGCCGAAAACCGCGTGTACTGTTTCAATGTTTCAAAAAATAATACAAAATGGGAATGGCTCGCAGAGATCAAGTCAGTTCCCGACTTCAAATGTATTTCTCCCAAGCAAATTAGTATGATGACTGCATCTAAAAATAACGGTTTCGGTAGCCCAGTTTACGTACAAATTCCGCGAATGAAAAACCCCATTCCGCTTGTGATTGTGTTTCGAGCATTTGGTATATTATCAGATAAGGAAATATGTGAAATAATATGTCTTGATATTGAAGATAAAGAGCAAGAGCCGATCCTTCATGAACTGCGTGGTTCCCTTATGGAGTCAAATGATGTGATTACAACAGAAGATGCATTGCGTCATTTGACCTCACAGGTAATGTATACCCCCATTAACATGGAAAAGGAAAAGGGCCAGCAGAAAAAACGCGAGTTTGCAACAGATGTTCTTTATAATGATATGTATCCTCATTGCCGCACAACCGAGCAAAAGATTTATTATTTGGGATATATGGCACAAACACTCTTACGCACTAAATGTAATCTACGCCCTCAAGACGATAGGGATTCATATATCAACAAGCGAATCGATCTTACAGGTTCCTTGCTGAATAATCTGTTCCGCAATTATTTCAATAAACTCGTAAAGGATATGCAAAAACAAGTTGTACGTGAAATAAATACCGGTTCATGGCGGTCAACGTTTGACTATCACAGCATTATTAATCACACAAATATCTACAAAATCATCAAGTCGGCTACTATTGAAAACGGAATCAAGCGCGCGCTTTCTACGGGTGATTTCGGAATTAAGCAGTCGAGCTCCACAAAGGTAGGTGTAGCGCAAGTATTGAACCGTTTGACGTATGCGTCGAGTTTAAGTCATAGCCGTCGTATATCCACACCAATTGATAAAAGCGGTAAGCTTATACCCCCACGCATGTTACACAATACCACTTGGGGCTTCCTATGTCCTGCAGAAACACCGGAAGGTCAGTCGGTCGGTGTTGTGAAGAACCTGAGTTACATGACACACGTCACTCTTCCTTCAAACAGTGAGCCAATCCTACGCTACGTAGAACCTCATATTGAGCGTATTGAAGAACTTACACCAAAACAATTGTACGGAAAGGTCAAGTTGTTTGTGAATGGTGCGTGGATTGGAATCGCCAAAGAACCAACGAAATTGTATTCTATATTGCGAAACATGAAAACAACCGGAATGATGAATATATACACATCCGTCACATTCAATTATTCGGCTATGGAAATCCGAGTCTGTAATGACGGTGGTCGTGTTACGCGCCCATTGTTACGTGTTCGTGATAATCGTCTTGTCCTTTCACAAGATGTTGCCACGAGAATTCGTAATAAAGAGCTAACGTGGGATGATTTGCTTTCAAGAACACAGTTAGATGAGTCTGTTGTTGAATACATTGATCCCGACGAACAAAACTGTTCTATGATTTGTATGCGCCCAGAATTACTGAATAAGAAGCACCTGCGTAACCACTATTGTTATACACATTGTGAAATTCACCCGAGCACGATATTTGGCGTTCTTGCCTCGTGTATTCCTTTTCCGGAACACAACCAGTCACCAAGAAATACATACCAGTGTGCTATGAGTAAACAGTCCATGGGTGTGTATGTCACCAATTTCGACAATCGTATGGATAAAACTGCATATGTGTTGAATTACCCAATGCGTCCTCTTGTTGATACTCGCCTGATGAATTTGATTCAAATCAATAAAATTCCTTCTGGGTCCCCCGTGATTGTTGCAATCATGAGTCATACAGGATATAATCAGGAAGATAGTATCTTGTTTAATAAGGGTTCGATTGACCGCGGTCTGTTTCAAGCAACTATTTATCATACGGAAAGGGATGAAGACAAGAAAATACACGGCGACGAGGAAGTGCGGTGTAAACCCGACCCGTCCAAGACCAAAGGAATGAAATTTGGTAACTATAATAAGGTCAACCATCGCGGTGTTATTCCGGAAAATACACTTTTGGAAAATCGCGACATTATTATTTCCAAGGTGATTCCCATCAAAGAAAATCGCAACGACCACACGAAACTTATCAAATATGAAGACCAGAGCAAAATATATCGCACCAATGAAGAAACATATGTGGATAAAAACTACATTGAGCGCAACGGTGATGGCTATAATTTTGCCAAAGTGCGTACGCGAACCGTGCGTAAGCCAGTCATCGGAGATAAGTTCTCGAGTCGTCACGGACAAAAAGGAACTATTGGTAATATTATTCCCGAGCACGATATGCCGTTTACTGCAGCTGGGGTGAAACCTGATATTATTATCAATCCTCATGCGATTCCGTCGCGCATGACGATCGGACAGCTTAAAGAGACTCTGTTGGGAAAGGCGCTGCTTGAGCTCGGTCTCTTTGGTGATGGCACCAGTTTCAGTGATTTAGATATTGAATATATTTCAGCACAGCTATTGAAGAACGGATTCGAACAACATGGAAATGAACTCTTGTATGATGGTCTAACTGGCGTACAAATGGAAACCAGCATATTTATGGGACCTGTATTCTATCAGCGCCTTAAACACATGGTGAACGATAAACAACATAGTAGGTCGATTGGACCTATGGTAAATCTTACGCGTCAGCCAGCAGAAGGACGTTCGCGTGATGGCGGGCTTCGCTTTGGAGAAATGGAGCGTGATTGTATGATATCACACGGAGCGTCTCGCTTCACAAAGGGCCGTATGTATGACGGTTCAGATAAATATCAAGTCTTCGTTTGTAAACAATGTGGAATGATTGCAGCATATAACGACGAGTTACACGTTCATCACTGTAAAATGTGCGATAATCGGGTAGATTTCCGTTACGTCGAAATTCCATATGCATGCAAACTATTGTTTCAAGAACTTACCACAATGAATGTTGCTCCACGAATTATGACTGCATAATGTGACTGTATTATTATTATTATTATTATTATTATTATTATTATTATTATTATTATTATTATTATTATTATTATTATTATTATTATTATTATTATTATTATTATTATTATTATTATTATTATAA
>Ga0213863_10000244_pt1 | contig 43027 bp, 37 predicted proteins | sample PICome_8_FD_160128 | JGI IMG/M metagenome (GOLD analysis project Ga0213863, IMG submission 160128) | Coastal seawater microbial communities near Pivers Island, North Carolina, United States - PICO497 | ecosystem: Environmental > Aquatic > Marine > Coastal | place: USA: North Carolina... | reverse complement strand
GGGGTGAGAGTGCTTCGCACCTATAATGCCTCACAGTTCCCCCAAGCGGAACGAATTCTTGAGGCGATTAGTGAGTTAAAACAGGCAGATCCAAACTTTGAGATGTATGTGATGCTAGGTGCATGGATTGATTGTAAAAATGCCTGGACAGATCTTGAACCGGACCATCATCAAGAAAGTGAAGAAAATAATCGCACAGAAATAGACAAAGCAGCTGCCTTAGCCAACCAATATCCAGATATTGTTAAGGTCATCGCGGTGGGTAACGAGGCCATGGTTCAATGGGCGGTTAAATACTTCGTTTACCCTAAGACCATTCTTCGCTGGGTGAATTATTTGCAGAATCTTAAGCAGTCGGGGGATTTACCCGCTGACCTTTGGGTTACCAGTTCTGATAATTTCGAATCCTGGGGTGGGGGTGACAAGGGCTATCACACAGATGACCTAGTGAAATTAATTAATGCCGTTGATTTTCTTTCAGTGCATACCTACCCATTTCATGACTCCCACTATAATTCAGATTTTTGGGGGGTGTTAAAGCACGAAGAGCAGCTTTCAGATCAACAGATGATTGAGGCCGCCATGTTGCGTGCCAAACAGTACGCTATTTCGCAGTATCAAGGCGTAGCGGACTATCTTGAAAGTTTGGATATTGATAAGCCCATTCATATAGGTGAGACTGGCTGGTCTTCAATTGCGGCCACCGCCTACGGAGCATCTGGGTCAAAAGCTGCAGATGAATTTAAGCAGGCACTATTTTATCAACATATGCGCGACTGGGAAAAATCAGCGGGTATGTCGGTGTTCTACTTTGAGGCCTTTGATGAGCAATGGAAAGACGCCTATGACGTCAATGGTTCGGAAAACCACTTTGGTTTAGTCGCTTTGGATAACACTGCTAAATATGCGTTGTGGGATTTATTTGATAAGGGCGCATTTGATGGTCTAGTAAGGGGCGGAAAGCCATTAACTAAGAGTTATCAGGGAGATCCAGCGGCGCTAATGCAGGATGTGCTTTTACCCCCTTTTAAAAGCCAAATGGGAATTCGCAAGTTAACCACGGTTAACCCTAATGCTGTGGCTGGTGAGCCGGTTGAGGAGCAGACCTATGTAGTGGTTAATCCTGCCATGATTCCCTCTGCTGAAAATACTATGACTTACCCAAGTAATGAGATAAAGCTTAATCCTTGGGAAGGCACCATGAATATTCAGATGACTGAAGACGGTATTATTGAGGTGACTACCCGCACAGGCGACTGGTGGGGTGGAGGCTTAGAGCTGCAGGGCGATCATGGTGAAAATCTATCTAATTTCGCAACAGGCTATTTGAATTTCGATATCCGTGGGGATGCCTCATTGGCTTTTAATATTGGTTTTCAAACCGGTATCTTTTTAGCGGGCACACAGGTTAATAATTTTCAGTCATTTGGTCCACAAGCGGATAGCCAGCTAACCGAAGATTGGGTTAGCTATAAACTGCCACTAGCAAAAATCGATAAGGGTGCCGACCTCACTGATGTGACTGGCATTTTATATCTGTGGAGTAGTTTTTCAGCTGACAACAAGCGCCTTGATGTCAGAAATATCTATTACTCAAAAAACTAATTTGAGATGAGTTGTGTAAGGGGCTATTTTAGCCCCTTTTTTTGGCGTTGATTTATTGTGCTGTCTAGCTGCGATCTAGAACGGTTTCCATTTCGTCCATAATCTTATTCATGCGTTCCACTAGTGCTCGATAGGGTGCTGGGGTTGCCATATCAATGCCAGCCTTGCGCATCAACTCATAGGGATAATTAGAACCACCCGCCTTAAGCAGCGTAATAAAGTCTTGCTGAGCCTGTTGATTTCCCGTGCTGATTTGCTTGGCTAGGCCACTGGCAGCGGCAATCGATGTGGCATATTGGAAAACATAAAAATCATAATAAAAATGCGGAATATAGGCCCATTCTATGCTGTATAAATCATCGATGGTCATTACGCCCTGATCATGGCCGTGATAGCGTTTTAGTAGCTCTAAATACATTGAGCTCAGCTTAGAGCCGGTGAGAACATTACCCGATTCTACTTCCTGATTAATTTTTAGTTCGAATTCTGCAAACATGGTTTGTCGGTAAAAAGTACCGCGTAATGCCTCAAGTCCAATACCCAAATAGAAGAGTTTTTCATCATCAGTTTTGGCTTCTTCTATCACCATATCCTGAAGCAGCATCTCGTTCATAATAGACGCCGTTTCAGCGATAAAGGTTGAGTAGCCAGCAGTCTCCCATGGCTGCTGTGCATTGGCTAAAACTGAATGGACTGCATGGCCATATTCATGAGCAAATGTAGAAGCGCTCTCAAAATCATCATTATGATTCAGCAACACATAAGGGTGAACATCATAGGCTCCACCCGACATATAGGCACCTGATCGCTTCCCTTCTGACGGGTAAACATGCATCCAGCGATTTTTAACGCCAAGATCATAAGCCGCCATATATTCTGCACCCAAAGGTTTCAGTGCACGTCTTGTAACTTCAATAGAATCTTCAATGCTAAATTGTTTATTTAGGTTAACCAAAGGCGGGTATATATCGTAGTAACGCATCTCATCTTTTATCCCGAGCATGCGTTTGCGCAATTTAAAGTATCGGTGAAGAGTGGGGAGTGATTGGTTCACCTCTGCAACAAGAGTCTCATAGACCTCGGGCGGCATGTTGTCATCAAACAGGGCTCGCCCAAGGGAACTTTTATAGTTTCGGGCGTCAGTTTTAAAGGCTAACCCTTGAATTTGCGAATTCATGATCGCGCCCAGAGTGGCTTCGTAGTCTTGCCATACTGACCAGAAAGTATCAAAAACCATTTTTCGATCTTCTCTTGATGTTGCTTGCCTACCAGCAGAATAGCCGGCCTGACTTAGTCTTATCTCTTTACCGTTAGACAAAGTCACCGTTGGCCAGGGCATATTGGCGTTGGCGAAAACCGAGTAGATAGAATTGGCGCCGCTAGTTAATTTGCTAGTTTTCGCTAGTAGGGTCTCAATCTCACTAACAAGGGTATGAGGTGCACGACGCAGTGCATCATTGATGCTAAAACCATGTTTGGCCAATGCTGGCTCTTGAGCAAGAAATTGGGCAATTGTCTTTTCGCCTAATGCTAATAGTTCTGGGTTATACCAGCTAATGGCTGCACTGAGATCGCTAAAAAGATTGCGTGCTAATTGACTGCGCTCCTGATTTTCAGCGATACGGGTATCAACATCAGCATTTAGGTTGGCATACACATAGATGCGCACAACATCCTTGTATATCGCTGAGATTTGATCCGAGGCAGATAGCAGTTTTTCAGCACTGTCACTCAATGTACCCTGAAGTTTTGATAGTTGTGTTATTTGCTGAGCGGCTTTTTCTTTAGCGACTTGCCAGGCGCTGAGGTCAGGGTATAGATCGGTTAGATCCCAGGTATATTGTTCGCTGGTTACCGTATTGGGGGTGGTTACTACTTCTTGCACTATAGGCTCATCACTACACCCAAACAAAAAACACAGTATAAGAGTTAGGGGTAAATAATATTTATTCGTAATCATTGGATGCCTACTAATCTGTTGAGTAAAAGAACGCATGGCCTTGTACGTCCATTGTTTTGAGTTTTAAACTACCATGCCTAGGGTTTCTGTCAATAGATCCCATTACTTATGGTTTTAATAATTTATAGAAAATTTATTTTATATTACACTCAACCATACATATTGTTCATAGGTAATCATAAATGATTCGAACAGTTATTTTTTTATTTGTGATATTTTTTTACGCCACACCGGTTTTAGCTTGGTGGGAAAAGGAGCATCAGGTTGTTGCGATTATCGCGGAAAATAATCTAACAGAGGCGGCAAGAAAGCAGGTTAACCTGTTGCTTGACGGAGAGTCATTGGGCTCGATATCTTCATGGGCTGATAGCGTTAAATCAGATCCTAAATGGTCTCACTCCAAACGTTGGCACTACATAAACGCTGGTCCTAATCAAAATTTTGATAAGCACAGGCCGGTGCCTGCTGGGGATATTTTATGGGCCTTGGATTACTTTTATCAAGTATTACAAAAGCCAGACAATTCGAAGCAAGCAAGGCGCGAAGCGTTGATGTTTTTTGTGCATTTTGTGGGTGATATTCATCAGCCATTACATGTGGGTAAATATGACGATGCAGGCGGTAATCGAGTGGCGGTTAATTGGTATAATTCTCCCCGAAAACATAACCTTCATAGAGTTTGGGATGGCTTACTCACCCATTCAAAGCTCAGTGCCAAAGAATATGCAAAAACTTTTGAAAAACCATCCAAGTCTCAGCGAGAAAAGTGGGGGCATTCAACCTTTGCTGATTGGGCAAATGAGTCGTTAATTCTAAATGAAAAGATATATGATTTTGGTGTTGGTGAGGGCAAAAAAATCATGCCTTTGGGGCGCTGGTATCATGAAAAAAATGAACCCATTGCGAACCAAAGGCTTCATCAGGCAGGTATCAGATTAGCCTTTAATCTCAATCAAATATTATCTGGTTAGATTGGCTCTCTAAAATCCTTTTGTAGGATGAAAAAAGGATGAAAAGACCGTTCTTTGGTGATTCACTCTGAATAAGAAAGTCAAATGGCGAGCAGTCTTGCGGCAATATTTTTAATTGGTTGCCCCTGTTATCGCATATATGTGGATTTCGTCTCAAAAACAATGCCTTTAAGGCTGTGAAGATGTATTTTGTTGTATTGAGCTGGGCTTGCTTCGTGCACCAAAATATAAGATGCCAGTTATAAAGTATTTTTTAGGGGGTTTTACATAAATGTTATTCAAGAAGAACGTTCTTTCTAACAGTGTTGCTGTTGCGCTGGTTGGATCCACAATGCCATCATTCTCTCAAGCACAAGAGCTTGAAATCGAAGAGGTCATTGTTGAGGGTGGTATTCGTGCCAGTCTTAAGAAATCAATGGATATCAAACGTGACACAGCAGGTGTTGCGGATGCAATTTCCGCTGAAGACATGGGTAAATTCCCAGATACCAACCTTGCAGAGGCACTGCAGCGAATCACTGGGGTATCTATTGATAGATCCAGAGGGGAAGGCAGTAAGGTAACTGTACGTGGTTTTGGTCCTGAATATAACTTGGTGACATTGAATGGTCGCCAGATGCCTACTCACGAAGGTCGCTCATTCAATTTCGGTGATCTCGCCTCGGAAGGGGTTGCCGCTGTTGTTGTTAACAAAACAGGTGATGCTTCAGTTCCATCAGGTGGTATTGGTTCACTTATCAATATTATTTCTACTAAACCACTAGAAGCTGGGTACGTTCGGTCTTTTGGTCTTAAAGCCACGTATGATACTTCAGTTATGAAAACTGAAGACATCTTTGCTTTTGAAGACATGGGAAATATCAGTCCGGAAGTTTCGGGTCTTATTTCGGATACATTTTTTGATGATATGCTCGGTGTTTCCTTAAGTTTATCTTATCAAGAGCGAAAAAATCAGGATCGCAAGGCGAACGTAGCAGGCTGGAAAACATTTGTGGCCGATGCGGATGGCCCGAAATACTCAGCACCCATGAATTCAGCTACAGGGACTTCAGCTGGTGGCATCCAGCAAAATCGTCCCTCGCAATCTGATTGGACTCAATGGTTCGAGGATAACGGCATGCCCAGGGGGCTTGCGACCACGTCCATACCGCAGAATTTGGTATACGCAAAAGAAACCTATCAAGCAGAGAGAATAAATAGCCAGTTAACGGTACAATTTAGGCCTATAGAATCTCTGACTGTGACCCTTGATGACACTAGATCAGGTCTTGAATTTGGTAGTAAATATAATGGTCTTTCTGCATGGTTCTCTGGGCGCGATGCATCCCGACAGGATATTATCTGGGATACCTCTTCTCCAAATGCTTCTCCTCTTGTTTACCGAGAAGAACTGCTCGATAAAGATGGCCCGGATTATCCAGTTGCTCAGGGTTCTAGTCGTTCAAAAAGCGAAAACCAGTCTAATGGCATCAATCTTGAGTGGTTTGCCACTGACAGGCTGCAATTAGAATTTGATTATCATAACTCCTCTGCTAAATCAGGGCCTCAGGATGACATCAATGGTACAAATTCGAATTTAACTATTTCTAGCTATAACCGCTGTGTTTCCAAGGCCTACTTTACAGAAGATTTTCCTCAACTTGTTATAGGTATGGATGTTAACAACTGTATAGCGCCTGATGAGACGAATGATGCTGTTGCAGACCATGAAATTAGTATTAATGACATGATCATCGCTGGTAGCGTTTTTGGTAACGGGCGGAGCAAAATGGATATTGATCAGGCAAGGTTTAGTGGCAGCTATGATCTTTCTGATTTCTCAAGTATTGATTTTGGACTCGAGTTATCTGAAGTAACAAATAATACTAGAGGTTCCAATGTTCAAAGAGACTCCTGGGGTGGTATATCTGACCCCGGAGACCTTAATCATGAGCTAAATGACGCTCTTAGTGAGGGCGTGGTTACTAGAGGTTCTTTGGCTGGAATGTTTGACGCATTTTCTGGCGGTGAATATGAGCACCTTCAAGTTGTATACTATGATATCGATATTGAAGCTCTCTCAGAATTGGCGGCAACCTATCCAGTGACGGAGCTCGAAACTATTATTGGGGGCTCATGCGTTGATTCGGATGACCCAGATGACAGAAACTTCTACTGTGCATCAACGGATTATACGAATATAAAAGAAACCACTGAAATCACAGAAGCAGCTTATTTCCAAGTTTCGACTGATTTTGATTATAGTTTGCCTACGAGTATGCGCGTGGGTTTCCGCTATGAAAAAACCGCCGTTGAATCAAAAGCTTCTTTAAGCACACCAATTTCAACATCATGGACAGGCGGGAATGAGTTTACAATCGCTCAAGAGTTTGAAGTGACAAAAAGGGACGAGAATGGAGAGCTAATATTGGATGAGAACGGAGAGCCAAAACTCTTTCCCCCAGATCCAACGATTGATAGCGGTGAATATTCTGTATTTTTGCCCAATTTAGATTTAAATGTTGAAATTACTGATGACCTGGTCGGACGTTTTTCGGCTAGTAAGACTATAACTCGTCCCGGCTATGGCGATCTTGAAGCCGGCACCTCAATTGGTGGTGTGTCATATAAGTATGGCAATGTCTCTGCAAATGCTGGCAATCCAGACCTTGACCCTATTGAGTCCAGAAATTTAGACTTATCTTTAGAGTGGTACTATGGTGATACAGATTATTTCTCTGTCGGTTATTTCAAAAAGAACGTTAAGAACTTTATCGGAAGACAGAAAAACTCAAGTTACCTAGAGGAGGTGTTCGTTAGGATAGATGAGAATGGTAATGTGATTAGGGGTTTGCCTGACGTTACAAAGGGTGGTGATTATGAAGCTACTGCAAATGAAAATGATCTTGAGCTCTTTGAAGCAGGAAAAATTGCAGAAAACATCCCTCGTGATCTCAATGCAGAACCTATTGTGTCCGATCCCGACGTTAATGGAAGGGTTTTATTCAATGTTGATAGTCCTACAAACAACAAAGATGCAACGGTTTATGGCTGGGAGTTTAATTTGCAGCATAACTTTGGTGAAAGTGGGTATGGTGTAATTGTTAACTATACTAAGCCTTGGGCAGATGTTGCTTACAATAACATCCTCGTTGAAGTTGATTGCAATGATGACCAACCCGAGGGTATGCGCTGTGTGGAGACACAATTTGCACTTAGTGGTTTAAGTGAGTCGGCTAATTTAATTGCGTTTTATGATAAAGACCGATTTAGCACTCGAATCGCATTAAACTGGAGAGATGACTTCTATGTTGGTAATGGTCAGAATGAGGGTGCTGCGTATGACGAAATGGAAAATCGTATTGCAGAAAATCCTCAGTATACCCAAGCCTATGCTCAGGTTGATATCAGTGCTACCTATGAGGTCAACGACAATCTAACCATTATGATAGATGGCATTAATGTGACTGATGAAACAACTAGAAGATATGGTCGAGAAGAATTACAGGTTATGGAAGTATCTCAAAACGGACCAAGATATAATCTTGGCCTCCGTTACACATTTTAAATTTTTAGCTCGTCAGTTTAGGATGTTAAAAAAGCCGCTTGTAACTAGCGGCTTTTTTTATACTCTTTCTAAACGTGTCGGTACAAGCTTACATTGTTTAAACAGTAAAGGAATTTAGAGCGTAATTTGCGCATTGGTCTGTGGGAGTCAATATGAGTAATTTTGAGGTTTTAAGCCCTTCAAAGCACAGAGAATTAAAAATACGTACTGAAACTGGGAAGTCATACGGTGACAATATTCAGTACGCTGAAACCCATGCTCTTGAGTTTAGAAGCATACAGGCGTGCTATCCTATTTTTTTCTCAAAAGGCAATAATGAGGGCGAGTTCATCTCTGTAGCACTTTTGGGTTTTGAAAATAATGAGAATTTATTTTTGGATGATGCAGGTTGGAATGCCAGTTATATTCCCATGATGGTCCAGCGGCAGCCCTTTTCTATAGGCTTTCAGGCCTCTGATGAGGGTGATAAAAAACCTATAGTGTCTATTGAAACTAGCAGTCCAAGAATATCGACGGACTCTGGGCAGTCTGTTTTTGATGCTGACGGTAATCCAACTGAATATCTAAATAGAGTGATGAAAAAGCTAGAGGCTCTTCACTTTGGTCACGAGCATAATAAGGGGTTTATAGAGTCTTTGGTTAAATATGATTTACTCGAGCCCTTTACGTTAAAAATTCCTTTAAAGGATAATTCAAACAATAAATTGGTTGGATTCTATACGATAAATGAAGATAAATTGCATGATTTGAATGGCACAATATTAGCCGACCTTAACACCAATGGGTATTTGCAGCCAATTTATATGGCTCTTGCATCATTTTCTTGCGTAACTGGATTGATTGAAAGAAAAAATAACAAAATGCAAAAAGAATGGGCTGAGAAGTTAGATTCATAATAAGTTTATTCAATTCTAATATGAGATTTTGAGATTTATGACTTCAAAAAATACACTACATCAAATTTTAGAATGTAGCCCTGATAATATTCCAAAGGAAGTTTTTACTTCTGACTCTCCTATTCTAATTAAAAACTTGATTCAATCATGGCCATCGGTTGTGGCATCAAAGAAATCGCCAGTTGAATCCCTTGAATATTTGAAAAAATTCAGTACGGATGAGCTTTACACCGTTTTTTTTGGTGAGCCGGAGATCAATGGGCGGGTTTTTTATAATGATGATTGCAGTGATTTCAATTTTCAGGTGTTGGGTTCATCTTTAAATCAACTTTCTTCCGTATTAACTAAGCATTTTGGAGATGTTAACGCCCCGATGATTTATGTTGGCTCATCGATGGTTGATAAATGGCTACCTGGATTTAGGTCTGAAAACGATATTGAGTTTGATGACTATGATCCGCTTGTCAGTATTTGGATGGGAAATAAAAGCCGTATTCCAGCACATTATGATTTTGCTTCGAACATTGCTTGCTGTGTAGCTGGGAAGAGGAGATTTACTCTTTTTCCACCGGAAGAATTAGAAAACCTTTATGTGGGCCCTGTGGATTTTAATCCAGCGGGTCAATCAATAAGCATGGTGGATTTTTCAAATCCAGATTTTGAAAAATACCCAAAATTTCGTAAGGCTCTTAAATCATCTATCCTGGTGGAGCTTGAGCCTGGTGATGCCCTTATGATTCCAAGTATGTGGTGGCATCATGTTGAGGCACTTGAGGATTTTAATATTTTGGTAAACTATTGGTGGAGAAATTCACCGATGTTTATGGGTTCGCCGCAGGATGCATTAGAGCATGCAATTATTGGCTTGAGGGGTTTACCTGATGATCAACGTCAGATTTGGAAAAATCTCTTTGATCATTATGTGTTCTCACCGGACAAAGAAAATTTTGAACATATTCCAGACAATGCAAAAGGTATACTTGGAAAGTTAAGTAAAGTGATAGCCGAAGACAGAATGCAACGGCTTTCAAAAAAGTTAAAAAGATAGATGAGGTTTTTTGATGCAAGCTAATTCAGTTAAAAATGTCGTTATTGTCGGTGGCGGTACCGCTGGCTGGATGGCTGCTGCGGCAATTTCCAAGCTCATTGGTAAGAATATCAATGTTAAATTAGTCGAATCTGATGCTATTGGAACTGTAGGTGTAGGTGAAGCTACTATCCCCACAATGCTGACTTTACACAAGCTATTAAAGATTGATGAGCGGGACTTTATGGCTGCCGTTCAGGGTACCTTTAAGTTAGGCATCTCATTTGAGAACTGGAAAAATGTTGATGAAAATTATATTCATTCCTTCGGATTTACGGGAAAGGATTGCTGGGCGGCAGGGTTTCAACATTTTTGGTTAAAAGGGAAGCAACAGGGGATAAGCGGCGAGTTTGGAGATTATTGTAACGAGCTACAGGCTGCAAAAAACAACAAATTTGCCGTATTACCCAATAATGGCATGAACTATGCGTTTCACATGGATGCTGGCTTGTATGCCAAATACCTGCGTAAAATTGCCGAACAACACGGTTGTCAGCGTATTGAAGGAAAGATTTCAGATGTAATTACCCATTCAGATACAGGTTGTATAGAGCGTGTAATTCTCGAAAGTGGTCAAGCCATTGAGGGTGATTTATTTGTGGATTGTAGTGGTTTTTCAGGGTTATTGATTGATAAGACCCTAAACACTGAATACGATGATTGGTCGGAGTTTTTACCCTGTGACAGTGCGGTAGCGGTACAAACCCGATCAATTGAAGAGCCTATTCCCTATACTCGATCAATCGCCAGAGAAGCTGGATGGCAATGGCGAATACCCTTACAGCACCGTGTGGGTAATGGCATGGTATTCTGTAGTAAATACCTCAGTGATGATCAGGCCACCCAAACTTTACTGGATAATATTGAGGGCGAGGTTCTTACTAAGCCAAGAATTATCAAGTTTACAACCGGTCAGCGACATCAGCATTGGAATAAAAACTGTGTGGCCTTGGGCTTGGCTGCTGGATTTTTAGAGCCTTTGGAGTCCACCAGTATTCACCTGATACAGAGTGGTATTGTTAGGCTGCTAAAGCTGTTTCCCATTGATGGGATTAATCAGGCAGATGTGGATGAATTTAATGCCCAAATGAAAGAAGAGTTTCTATTTGTGCGAGATTTTATTGTGCTCCACTATCATGTTACTGAGAGAGAAGACACGCCATTTTGGCGCCATTGTAAAACAATGGAAATACCTGAAACTTTAAAGCATAGAATAGAATTATTTAAAAAATCTGGAAGAATTTTCCAGAAAAATAATGACATATTTGCTGAAAATTCTTGGTCTCAGGTGATGTTGGGTCAGGGGCTATTACCAGAAAATTATCATCCTATCGTTAATATGATGACGGATGAAGAGCTTAAGAGCTTCCTTATGATAATTAGAAATTCAGTGAATAACCTAATTGATCAATTACCTTCTCATCAGCAATTTATAGATAGCTACTGTAAGGCTCCACAAATTTAATTTTTTACAGGTTATTTAAGTTGTTCAGCTAAGAATACCCCAATTGCCGATCGCTGTTCAGGTGAAAGGCCGGTAAGAATATCCTCTAGATTCTTGGGTAGGTGAGCTGATGGCTCATCCATGGTTTTAAATACATAATAATCAAATATATGCCGCCATGACTCACGCTTTACTGGGTCAAGGTTAGCAATACTCATCATGCAATGAAGAAGGCTATCTCCCGGTGAAAATTTATTCTCTGGATCACCACCCCACCAGTAATTTACAAAAATATTGAATGTCTCAAGTGACTCAATGCCTTGCCACCAAAGTGCTGGAATAAAAATCGCATCACCAGCTTCTAATGTGACCTCAAAGCCGGCATTAAGAGCCTGTGTATATTTTGGAAAGCGTTTTAGGTCAGGGTTTCTAATGTCTACCAAGCTAATGGGGACCCCTGCAGGGGTTTTAAGTGTGGGTCCAAGATAGAGGTTGTTAATTTGCTCTGGAGGGAACAGGGTAAATTTCCTGCTGCCTGCCGCGATACAGACCAAATTATCGTTAATGCCATAATGGGGCGCTACAATGGCGCGATTGTCCACCCACATATTGGGTTTAACTGATTCATCAAGTAACGGTTGGTTATGTAGAGGCTGAAAATCCGGCATTACATCTTCCAGCTGCACAGCTTGCAGGGCAATGGAATGAGGGTTAGGGTTTTTTGTGATTGCTAGAAGTCGATCGAGCCCAATGCTCATGGTGACCTGTGCACGCTTAAAGTTAAGCTCAGTGAGCTCATCGTTATAAAAGAATCGACCATTAATTTCTGGAGTGCCTACCAAGGCTGAAGTGATGCCACCTTTATCAAGGGGCTTCAAATAATCTACCACCGAATTGGCTGATTTTTTTGCAGCATTCACCAGTGGCCATTCCGAAACTAGGGATCTAATAACGGCGGGTTGGTTAAGGGGAACTATCTCATTGTGAAAACATTCATAGTCCACATTTTCCCAGACAGGTATATCTTTCAAAATAGTCATCCTGTGCAGCCGAATTTATAGTTATTGGCGCATTATTTAAAAAGGATATTATCGCAGAAAAAACGGAATAGGGGGATGGGTATATTTTTAATCAACTGTTGCAGAAGTGGGTTTTAGTAACCATATTTTAAGATTAGAGAGTTTTTTATTATCTTCGTTAATCAGAAATCGCACTAAAATAAAATAAATATCCAAATCAAACTTATCATCAGCAATTAGTGGAATGTTTGTTGAAGATGATTGAGGTAGGTTTTGATATGTTGTCTCATAGCCCAGATCATAGATATCCTCTGGAATAGCAAGTTGAGTGATATAGCGCCAGTTATCAATAATATGAAAAGCCACTCGATCTGAGTCTTCAGTATTACGTTCCTCGATCATTATAGCCGTCTGAAAGGGCCAAGCCTGAATTTGATAGCGGGCTATGGCTGAATTGAGGCGTTCATTATAGCTATCGGCAGATTCCGCGCCATAGCAAGCTCCCAGACATTTCTTAAGTTGGCTTCTGAAGCAGGGGGTGTTTTGTTTTTTAGACTTTTCTAGGCCAATTAGTTGGTGGCAAAGAAAATACTGATCAGCTAATTTTTCAAGCTGAATAGTTGCCTGCCTCGGGGATCTAAATAAGCCAAATTGCTGATCAGAAGGATTAGCGGAGGCAACAGCTTCAGTATCTAACCGAAGGTAACCATTCGCGTCAGTGGTGGATTTATACTGATAAAGCTTGCGAGTTTTACGCAATCGTCGGTTATACAGTGGAGCAAACGCTTTTATTTGATGGCTTTCTCTTATCTGTGCACCAAAATCACTGGGGGTGGTTTCGAATGTCACATGGGCTGTTTTCTGACTCATCTGAAATTCTTTAGAATTCTTATAGTCAGAAGAAAAATGGCTTAATACTCGGTTGCGTAGATTGACACTCTTACCCACGTAAAGGAGCTCGTTCTGTTGGCTATAAAAATAATAGACACCTGCCGTATTAGGGATTCTACTAACTTCATCAGGGTCTAAAAGGGGGGGTAATGAGGCCCTTTTTAACAGCAGTTTACAGCAGGCTGAAATTTCTTGTGGAGAATAAATAGCAGAGGTCTTAAGAAAAAACCCATAGATCATCTGCGCATCGTCCAGCGCGCGATGTCGGTTTTCAATATTTAAATCAAAGCGCCGAATAATCTCTGAAAGGCCATGTCGTTTAAATTGAGGGTAGAGGTTACGACTCATTTTCACAGAGCAAAGTGGCTTGGTACTGTAGGTTATTCCTGCCCGCTCAAATTCACTTTTTAAAAAGCTGTAATCAAATCGTGCGTTATGTGCTACCAGAGTTCTATCTTTAAGCTTTTCAAGTAATATTTCGGATATTTCGCCGAATTTAGGCGCATTTTCGACCATTTTTGGCGATATTCCGGTCAATTTTTGTATATGGCGGGGTAGTATAATCTCAGGATTGATAAACGATTGCCAGGTTTCAACAAGTTGACCGTTTTCTATTACCAGTAAACCTATTTCTATGACGCGATGGTACTTAGCTCGCCCGCCAGTAGTTTCGCAATCCAAAAGCACCATTTTCTCTGGGAAGCCATCAGACAACACAGCATTATCGGTAGCGGTCTGTTCCAGCCAATTAAGTTGCATAGCCCAGTCTTTATTAATATCGAGGACTAATAGATACGCAGTGCTTAAAAATGAATATCAATAAAGGCGTCTATTTTTTCCGGTTAGCCTTGGCTTTTCTTTTTCTGGCGGCTTTTTGCTCAAGACGCAGTTCATCAAGCGCGGCCTTTTCTTTTTTCAATATCTCGACCTGTATCATTTCTTGATCAATGACTTCAGGGGTCTCAAAGCTCATTGGGCCGAGCTTGCCATCGCGTAGTTCATTAACAAAGATAGTAGAGACACGCTCTAAATCAATTCGATTACCACCTCGCAAACAGCCACGCTGCTTACCGATGATTTCTAAGAGTTCAATCTCAGTTTCAGGGAGCTGGGAAAGACTAAAACGCTGTTTGAGATGTTGAGGATATTCTTTAAGACAAAACTCGGCGGCAAAAAAGGCAACATCTTCATAGCTGGTAGCAGTATTTTTTATCGCCCCTGTAGTCGCTAGTCTGTAGCTACTATTGGGATTATCAATTTTCGGCCAAAGGATTCCTGGTGTATCCAAAAGCATGATGCCGTTGCGCAGGTTAATACGTTGCTGACCTTTGGTGATAGCAGGCTCATCACCTGTATTAGCGATATGTTTGCCCGCAAGGCAGTTGATTAGGGTAGATTTACCCACATTTGGGATACCCGTGACCATGGCTAAGGTATTGCGTTCAGGCTGCTGTGGATAGAGCTTATTAATAAGATCAATAATTTGCCCACTGGGATCGGTATTAAGCAAATCTAGTGCCAAAGATTTTGTATTATTTTGGCTCTCAAAATATTCTTGCCACTGTTTAGTGATAGTGGGGTCAGCAAGATCTAACTTAGTGAGTACTTTTATGCGTGGCTTGTGGGTGCACAATGTTTGTATAAAAGGATTCGAACTGCTGAATGGAATGCGCGCATCTAATACTTCGACTACCAAGTTAACCTGAGGTAATGCCTCAGTCATCTCCTTGCTAGCCTTGTGCATATGGCCTGGGTACCATTGAATTGCCATTGTGCGCTGTTCTCTTATCTGTTTTTAATGGCAATTATTCTATCATGGTTCACAGGGAAACTGCGTGATATAGCCACAGTAACCTGTAAATCAATAATCCCTAAAACCCAAGATCCTCTTGAGTCACTCTAACATTTATAGAATCACCTTCAATTTCAGCATTAACTAAAATAGGACGACAGCAAACAAAACAATCTTCGGTATAGGTTTGAGACTCAGAGGGATCAACCATTAGAGTAATTGACTCCCAGCAATAGGGACAGGTGACCTGTTCTTCATGTAAAAACACGCTAATTATTCCTCCAGATTGGCTGTTTTAAGTGCCTCAAGATCTTTGCTCCCAGTAAGAAACATTGCCCAGCGAAGCTGTTCTTTAAGAATGGCTATTTTATTAACCACTGCCTCGGTACTCTCAAGGGCAGGCGCCAAAAACGGCTGTGCAAGGGCTGTTACACAAGCACCTAAGCGAATACAGCGCGCGATATCCAAGCCATCTCTAACGCCCCCAGAGCCAATTAAATTAAGGCTGGGGCAGTTTGCAGAAATAGCGGGCAAAAGCTTGGCTGTATCCATTCCCCAATTAAGAAAAGGCGAAGCAACCTGCTGCTCAAAATCTGATTGATTACGGGCATATTCAATGCTTGCCCAATTAGTGCCGCCACGACCCGCAACTTCGATCCATTTTATTCCAGCCTGCTCAAGCTGTTTAGCATTACTCGGACTGATTCCCGCACCCACTTCCTTAACAATTACTGGCACTGATAATTTATCGGCACAGAGATAAATGGCCTCCAAGACCTTTTTCCAATTGCGGTCTCCACCCTGCTGAACAAGTTCCTGTAATGGATTCAGATGAATAATTAGTGCATTGGCCTCAATGGCTTCAACAGCACGCTCTGCTAAATCAATGCCCTGTTGCTGTATTTGGGTCGCACCAATATTGCCGAGCAAAACCGCATTAGGAGCATATTGTCTGATGGTCTGTGGCTGATTATTTTCTAATGCGGCACGCTGAGAGCCAACTGCCATCGGTATATTACAGGCCTCGGCTGCTTCACCCAGATGATGATTAATTAAATCGCCGTTCTCACAGCCACCGGTCATGGCACCAATCATCAGCGGTACCGCAAGATCCTGATTAAGAAACTCGCAGCTTAAACTAATATCAGACAGCGATATTTCAGGCAGTGCATTATGCTCAAAGCGAACAGTATCAAAGCTCGAATCTGCATTAGATTGATGCTCTGATTTGAGTGCCAATTCAATATGGTCCTGTTTACGTTTGCCAATATCAGTCATAAGGCTGATTCCCTTCGTTTATCCAATAAATCCACCAAGATCATATGCGGCAAGGTTAAAGCAGCAAGGCCGATAAAAGTCAGTCTGAAAACAATTTCGGTTGGCGAACCATTCAGATAGTTAAACAATATCAACCCCGTGCCCCATGCTAAAAGGGTATAAATCAGGGCCTCGCGGGTTGCGCCATAGCGCGCATTGGATGACAGGCTATTCCATAGTCGCAACATATGTCCACGACTATGCCAAAGACAAAAATAAAGGGCGAAACCTATCAGTGGAGGTGTTACTGCCATAATCCCAATAAGGGCCAATAAATTTAGCAGAGGCTTTAGATATTTTCGATGATAAATCGTAAAAATACAGTAGCCAACGCAACAGAGTATCCAGATAACAAATACCACCGAAAGAACCGTTAATAATTGTTGTGCCGCCTGCGTTGAGGATAAAAAGCTAAACAGCGTTAATACCTCCTCAGTATGAAAATTAGGTATTGCCACTGAAACTAATCCGCCATGAGCAAGCCATGGCAACCCATCTGAACCTGTTTCTGCAATATCACTGGCCCCGAAATGAAGGCCTGAAATCAGTAAAAACCCACCCAAACTGATTAACGGAAACCACCACCAAAGGATTGCCACAGCAATAGCCAACAATAGATAGGCAGAATGAAATCCAAGCCAAGCAAGTGCACCATTCATTTGCCAGCCACTGCGTCGGGCAATAGCGGCATCAAACCCCCCATGGGGAACACCCAGTAAAATAATGGCCACTAATGCAAACATATCCCAGCTAGTCATCGCTTGAATACCTGTTTCAAAAAAGGAATTTTAGGCATGGCTAAAATAACCCTTATCCAGTCGAACAAAGTTGCTTGCCCCAGCATAAAGCGAGCAAACCCCTCAGGGGTAAGAGATTTAGCTGTCTGCATCATAAGGGTCACGGCAAGATGGGGTTGTGCTACCAGCACCCCGTTAAAAATTTTATCCATATAATTCAGCAGACTTGAGAGAGGTTTTGGCACCTCGAATTCACCTTTTTCTATACCCGCTACCAGCTGACTAATCTGTGATTGAATATTGGTGAAGGCATAGCCAGATGATTGCCTAACTGCACCGCTTGCGGCACCAATGCGCGCCAAGTTTGAGTCAATGGGAAGACTACTATGCATAGCTATAATTCCATACTCCTGACGCACAATAGTTTCAATTTCTATTCCATGCTGATTGAGCCACTGATCAATTGCCTGCCTATACCAATCCTCAGGTTCTAATGATTTAGAGATCATTGTGGACTCAATCAATATTTCACGATCGGAGTAAGGCAGCGCATAGATAAAATGCAGACCCCGTGATTGGTCCACCCGAAAATCCATCAGAGTTGCAATATCAGGCGCCGTAAGCGGGCTTTTGGTACGAATCTCGAGGCCAAAAAAGTGTTGTTTTAAACCTCCTTTGGCGGTCTTAGGTGGGCGCGAGTCATAAATATAGTTAGCCTGATAGTTTTGCCCCTGTGCAGAAAATGAACCGCCATGACCCTTAGGGTAAATATTCTCAGCAGTGGCTCTCACCAATTTAACGTTAGCGGATAATGTCTCTTCACAGGCACTTAAATAATCAGCAGAGCTTAAACTAATATAATCATATTCATGACTGTTATGAATGATTTCTTGTTCATGATCCACCAGTCGCCACTGACTCCAACGCCCCTTAGTGGCTGACTGAAGTTTAGCTTGCTGAGTAGAGGTCGCCCATAATGCCCAACAAGCGTCCCGCTCGGCAGGGGTCTTAGGTTCAATTACCACAGCATTGTGCTCTGACAGTTTGCTAGCAAGAGTTATTCCCGCACTACCGCCGCCAATAATGGCGATATCGGTTTCAATAATTTCATCAGCCAGACTATTTTCCATCAATACCTGCCAATCCCTTGAGAGCTACATGTAAGTCTGATGGGTGCGGTGGGACTTTTTTTAGCCGAAGGTCAAACAGGCTATATAAGCTAATAATTATTTTTTCAGTTTTACATACCATTGCTCGACCCTTCCACCAGGCATAGTGACGACGTCTTAATACGATGCCAATTTGTCGATAAATTCGCAAGGCAACCGTTATGGAAAACCTTGATCTAAAGGGAAGTAGCTGTATGCCTAAAAGGGCGCTGGTATAGTATTTTTCCGCTAAATTAAGCAGTCTTTCAGTGGCCATAGCCACGGGGTCTCGACATTGGGTCTGTGCCTGAGCAATATCCTCAGCAGTATAATTAGCCCAGTCGGCAGGAATGTAGCGACGGCCCATTTTGGCATCTTCCAAAACATCACGCGCAATATTGGTTAGCTGCATAGCAATGCCCAGATCAATAGCAAATTGATCGGCGCGTGCATGCTGGCAATCCAGTACCCTGCACATCATAAGACCCACTGTGCCAGCCACTGCATGACAGTATCTTAAAAGTTCGGCTTCATCTTTCACTGCGGTAGGCTGTTGGTCAAGTAGCATGCCATCCAGTAACTCTGTGGCAGCATTGATGGGAATATCAATATCCTTGGCAAGCTGAAGAAAGGCTTGCACCTCTGTTGCGGCTGACACCTGATGATGGATTAAACTTTGACTGATATCTTCGAGGGTCTCATGTCGATGAGGTAGGTCACCATCAGCAATATCATCCACAAAGCGACAAAATTCATACAGGCGTGCAGCCCGATCGGCCAATTTTTTGCCTAGAAAAAAACTCGCCCAATAAAAAGATTTCCCATGTTTAGCCAAGACCTGTTTTGACGTTAGCTGACCTGATTGCACTGCATCCATGATTTATCCGCCTGAGCCCACCTCAACACCAGTGAGAAGCTCTTCGACCACCTTAGCCGAGCTAACTACACCCGGTAAACCCGCTCCAGGATGAGTTCCAGCACCCACAAAATAAAGATTCTTTACATTGCGATGACGATTGTGAAATCTAAACCAAGCCGATTGAGTGAGTCTAGGCTCGATAGAAAAACCCGCGCCATGCATAGAACGATAATCTTTGGCAAAATCTTCAGGGGTCATCCAAAACACCTCTTCGATTACCGAAGAAAGTTCAGGCAAAATGGAATCTTCCAATGCACTCACAATCCGGTCGCGAAGTTTTGGCCCTTCAGTCTGCCAATCGATATCACCCTGTAGATTAGGCACGGGGCAGAGCACATAAAAAGACTCACAGCCATCAGGCGCAAAACTTTTATCGGTTGCAGTAGGTCTGTGAAGGTAGAGTGAAAAATCATCACTCATTTTTTTGCTATCAAATATTTCAGATAACAGCTCCTTAAACCTAGGTCCCATCCAGATACTGTGATGAGCGACATCGGGGTAAAGCTTTTTGGTGCCAAAATAAAGCACATACAGCCCCATGCTATAACGCTTTTTAACCGCCGGCATCAGGTTCTTTTTATTGGGTAGTAAATGCTGGTAACAGGTTTCTGGATCACCGCCAAATACCACTATATCCGCATCAGAAACAGTACCATCTGCCATGCGAACTGCCGTAGCCTGATTTTTCTCAGTCATTATTTCGTCCACATCGGCATTTAAAACGATCTTAATCCCTTGGCGCTCCATAAGTTTACCCAGTTCGGCAACCAATTTGCCCGTTCCGCCCATACAGAAAAAGACACCCCAGCGACGCTCCAAATAATGGATAAGCGTGTAAATTGCTGTAGTTTTAAAGGGATTGCCCCCCACTAAAAGCGGGTGGATTGAAAAGGCCTGCCTAATAAGCGGGTGCTTTAGATAATGACCAACTAGCTGAGAGACTGTTCTATAACACTTTAAAGTCAACAATGCAGGAATCTGTCGGATCATCAGCCACAGACTGTTAAAGGGCCTATGAACCAGCTTTTTAAAGCCAATATCGTAGACTTTCTTAGACTGATCAAGCAGAGCCAGATAGCCGTCGGCGTCTTTAGGGCTAAAGCGACGAATTTCGGTCAGGGTATCCTCAATTGAGGCTCGATAGTCGAACTGACTACCATCGCTAAAATGAAATCGATAAAAAGGATCAAGGGGGACAAAATTTAAATGATCTTCAAGCTTTTCATCAAATAACTCAAAAAGCTCATCAAATAGAAAGGGAGCGGTAATCACCGTAGGTCCTGCATCATGGGTATAGCCGCCGCGCTCAAAAACCTGCGCTCTGCCCCCCAAGTTGCCAAGTCTCTCCATGAGAGTGACTTGATAACCTAATGCTCTTAATCTTAATGCTGTGGCTATTCCTGCAAATCCAGCTCCAATAACAATGGCATGCTGTGATTCTGTTGCTTGACCGTTTAAGCGATTCGACATTGGCTTTTTTCCAAGGTTGTTTTCTTGACTGATTCAACTAAGCCGGCGGTGACCGATTGTAATGCTAGTGGCAGAGAGGTAACTAACTGCTCTGCTTGCATTAACCAGTCATCGACTAGTTGATTAGCCTGAAGAATAACAACACTTGAAGCAATCCGTTGCTGCCAATGGGCAAGTTTCCTATTATCATTCGAGCAATACCATTGATTAAAATCTGTTTGACTTGTGCCCTGTGCGGCAAAAAGACTCACGACTAGATTGGGTTTACGACCATCAAGATCACAGGATTTGTGACTTGAAGGGATAATATCATCTATATCGTTATAGCCTTGATAAGCCAGTCCACAGAAGCTAACCAAACGATCTAAATCATTTAACCAGTCACTATTTTCGTATGTATTAATTATTCCGGCTGCAATGGCAGCACCTTTTATAGGTGCTATTAGCAAGGGGGCTGTTTTGCCCGCAGCAATTTTTTGCCATTCACCTAAGTCAGCGCATTGACGCTGACTTGTATCAGAAATTTGTCCGCTACAGGTTTCTTGCATTGCCTGTGCGAGGAGTGCGGTAAGTTGGCCGCCTTGCTGGGTATTTCGCGCAGCTAGTTCAAATGCCTTGGCAACCATCCAGTCGCCTAGACAAAGCGCCATATCAGAACCAAAAAACTCATTAATACTTTTTTGTCCACGGCGATGTGTACTGGCATCACTAATATCATCATGTATTAGCGAGGCGTTGTGCAGAAGCTCACAGGCTGCTGCCCAGTGAATATTGTCTTTATTATCGAGGCTAAGGGCGGTGCCACTTGAAATTGCAAGCTGTGCTCTAAAGGCCTTACCTGGATTTTTAAAATGATAGTTGGCAGCGATAGCCAAACTGTCGTTGTTCTTAGGCATCTCTGAATGAAGAAGATTATCTAATTGAGATAGCCATAGGTTTTTTATTGTCGGGGCCATCGGTGGTACCCTCGTCGCTAGTAACTTTTTTGTTACTTATTTTTGTTGTTATAGGTCTTTAATTGTTTTTTAAGAAAGAGAGAGCCAGAAGCTGGCTCTCTCCTATTCTTAACAGTAGATTATTCCGAATCAGCTACTGCAGCTGCCCAAATAACGATACCGAAACCAATTTTGTTCCAGAAGTCAGCTAGGTTGTAAATAACGTTCATAGTACCTGCATCTGCTCCACCGCCTAGGTAGCCTAGGAAATAACCTAATGGATAGATGGCCCAACCAACAGTCACTAGAAGTGTCATTGTCTTATAAGCTTTCTGTACATTGGCATTAGCAAGACTTGCATTTACCTTGCTTGCTTCACCTTTCATGATGTACCAGATTACGTAGAACCAAGATGCCATCGATAGAACAAAGGCCATGCCTACGCCCATCATGCCAGTCTCTCCGGCATAACCGAATAGCAGCATAGCTGTTGAACCAACTAGTAGATTCCAGAATACGCGACCAGGCACCTTGCCTACTGCCGACATAATCAAATAGAACTCTACCATTAAGAGTGGCACTGTAAGTAACCAATCGATATAGCGGAACTCAGTTGGTGATGTTCCCGTTGCAACCCAGACATCACGCATATAGAAGTAATGAACCGCAGCTATAAGCGTAACTAAACCAGATACTGTTAACGATGTTTTCCACTTACCAGCAACGCGATCACGCTCCAAGAAGAAGAAAGCTGTTGCAGCAACTAGTGCCATGGAAATTAACCAAAAAGACATTCCGACGTAATCGCCGCCTTGTAAATTGTTTGTCATGTGTAACCCCTACTAAAAATCAAGCTTTATTATTGTTGTGTCTGCTTGTATATCCAAGACTTGCATTACCTAAGATAGTCAAGCGACACTCCCAGTACAGCAATTCCAGTGTAAGATATTCCTTACACAAGAACTTATACATTATCCCTTTTTTTAATAAAGGACAACCCATTGATGCATGCGTAACCTAGGTTATGCAACAATGGTGTTTGTTATTCGTGAGTAAAAGACATATGGATTACCTCGCGAACCATTGAATTTAGAACAGTCAAAAACTATAAAGCTACCACGACTAAAAACAACGTAAGATAAATATAGACAACAATATTAATAGGGAAAGGGGCGATGAAAAAATTATTTTTTAGTAAATACTTACGGTTTTTCGCTTGCCTATGCCTGTTATTGCAAGGTATAGCGGTTAATGGGTCGGAGGAGCCGCAAAATGGCCATTTCCCAGCAGAGGTCTGGCAGACTCAATCGGCAGAGGCAGTCAATGTAAACCCAAAAAAGCTAGAAAAACTATTCGATTTATCATTTGAAGATCCCTCAACTCAGGGTGCAGCGCTATTTAAAAATGGAAAACTCATTAAAGAGCACTATGCGGAGGGTTATAGCAAATATAATGTAGCTACTTCATGGTCAATGGCAAAAAGTTTTTATGCCGCACTGGTGGGTATTTCTATAGAGCGAGGTGAAATTGGGCATCTCGATGAAAAACTCAGTCTGCATCTCGATTATTTTAAAGATGATCGTCGGGATATAACGATTCGACAGCTGCTTAATATGACCAGCGGCTTAGAAATGCCCAGTCATGAGCATGAAAAAATGTTTTTTACTGCGGATCATCTGGCTTACGCAAAGCGAGTTAAATTTGAGCAAGCGCCCGATCAGGTTTTTGAGTATAACAATGTAAACTCTATGTTACTGGCTGATCTTCTACTTCAAGTCACAGGGACTCCTGCTGATATTCTCTTAAGAGAAAGAATCTTTAATAAAATCGGATTAACTAATGTCACTCTGTGGCAAGACACGGCGGGCAATGCACTAACTTACTGCTGTGTAGATACCACAGTAAGACAGTATGCGCGGTTCGGGCTGTTATTCTCCCGCGGCGGGCAATGGCAAGGTCAGCAGGTTATTCCCAAGACTTATGTGGATGAAACTCTCCAACAGTATTGGAGTGATATACCTAGCAATGATTTAAATCACCCTCGCGGATATTCACTGCACTGGTGGGTGTCTCGTTATGACGAACAGTCGAAAATTTTTAATGCGAGCGGCAAGTTTGGTCAATATATTTTTGTTGACCCTGCCAATGATGTGGTTTTTGTAAGGGTGACAAAATATCACCCTACCGGAGGCGATAAAATTGACTGGGGGCCGCTAAGTTTCTTAAATAAAATTGGCTCAGTGGAATTTCGTAGAAAGCTAGCCATGCGTTTAAGTCAGTGGGGTTGGATTGATATCCAAGCGGACGTCAGGGCACCTATGACCTTTGATGATGGTGTTTCCAACCAGTTTTCGAATAATTACAGTGAAATTGTCGACAATCTAGCCACCCTAAATCAACCTTAATTTGTGATTAAAGTTCTTATAAAGATTCCAAATTATCAAGACAGTATTGGCCGCGTTTTAGAATCGATGCTTTAATCTCTGGTTGCATCTTGTCCCAACTTCTATAGGCCATAGCGGTGCGCGGATTATTGCGAAGCAGTGCTTTGTTGGCCATCATAAATTTCCAATACAGGCTATTGAATGGGCAGGCTGAATCAGTATCGCGCTCTTTGACCTTATAGCTGCACTGGGAGCAGTAGTCGCTCATTTTATTAATATAGCTGCCACTGGCCGCATAGGGTTTAGTGGCAATTAAGCCGCCATCGGCAAATTGACTCATGCCTCGAGTATTAGGTAGTTCAACCCACTCGATAGCATCGATATAGATGCCAAGATACCACTGGTCCACCTGATCTGGGTCAATGCCGGCTAGCATGGCAAAGTTGCCAGTGACCATCAGCCGTTGAATGTGATGAGCATAGGCGTAGTCCAATGATTGATCCACGGCCTGTTTTACACAGGTCATTTTTGTTTCACCGGTCCAAAAATACTCAGGTAAATCGTTACTTGCTTCAAGATGATTTAGGGATTTATAAGCGGGCATATTAACCCAATACACGCCGCGTATATATTCTCGCCAGCCAATAATTTGGCGAACAAAGCCTTCTATTTGCGCTATATCAATATCAGTATCAGAGCGGTAAAACTTATCCAGAGCAGCCTGTACCACCTCAGAGGGATGTAATATTTTGCAGTTTAGGGCGAAAGAGATACGAGCATGATAGAGACTCCATTTGCGATCACCCTGATGGGTCATCGCGTCCTGAAAGCGCCCAAAGAGAGGTAAGCACTGGTCGCAAAAAAAATCCAGTTGTTGCAATGCCTCCTGTCGATTAATGGGCCATATAAGCAAGGCTCCTATATTGCCAATACTGGCTATATTGTGCCGTTCGATGCGCTTTAGTATTTCAGAGATATCATTACTAAAAATTAGTGGCTGTGGAATAGCATCTAAATCGGCAGGCTTAAGTTTTTGTCGATTTTCCGAATCAAAATTCCAGCGTCCATCTAAGGGTTGGTCGCCATCCATAAGAATTTCAAATCGTTTGCGCATCTTGCGATAGAACGACTCCATTCGATTGTGCTTGCCAGCATTTAAGTATTTAGGCAGCTCTTCAATAGTCAGTAAAAAATGCTCTGAGTCGAAACAATTAATGGTTGTTTGTGAGCCTAGGTCGAGAGATTTGAGTTGCTCGGCAAGCCGGTATTCTTCAGGGTGCTGATATTCGAAAGCTTCAATCCCATGTTGGTCACATAGCTTAGCAATCAGCGCATTGAGGTCAGAAAATTCTGCGGTGTCATCTAAGGTTAGATGCAACACCTGATGCCCCAGATTACACAGATCTTTAGCAAACTCTGACATGGCGGCAAAAAACCCGCACAGCTTCTGAATATGATGACGCACATAGTTTGATTCTTGATGAAGCTCCGCAATTAAATACAGGACAGATTCATCTTGTTGGGCATACCAAGAATGATTGATATTGAGTTGGTCGCCTAAGATAAGACGCAGTTTTTTCGGTGAATTACTCACGCAAGAATCTCCGTACGCTTAAGATCAATTGGCCAATCAGAGGGGTCAGTTGAATCCAGAGGAAAGTTATCTTTAAGGCCCTGCCAGCGGTTAATAAATTGCTGTTTAGGGTCATAAATTTGCGTTTGTTTATTCAAATCGAACTGCCTGTGGCCTCTTGGGTCAGCACCTACACCGGCAAGGTATTGCCAATTGCCCCAGTTAGATCCCAAGTCAAAATCTACCAGCTGTTGCTCCATATAGGCTGCGCCATAACGCCAATCTAAAGAAAGCTCATGCACAAAACAACTGGCGACCAGTTGACGGCCACGGTTTGACATATAGCCAGTAGCATTAAGCTGGCGCATGCAAGCATTCACAATGGGGTAGGGTGTTGTGCCCTGGCACCACTTTTGGAAACGCTCTGGATAAAAACTGGCATTAGGGGATCGATCTTTGATGCCAGAAAAAGCGATCATCTGTTCGCCATATTTTTCAGCATACCACTGGAAATACTCACGCCAGAGTAATTCAAAATAAATCCAATAGGTGGAATCATTAGACACAACCTCGTCTTCGTATTGATTGAGCCTATGTATAATTCGACGAGCCGATAGGCAGCCTTGGGCCAACCAGGGGCTAAATTTTGTCGAATAGTCCATGCCGTCAAGTCCATTCCGAGTTTGTTTGTAAGTGCTAGGTAGGTCCGATTGGAAGTATGTTTCCATATGGCGAACCCCTGTAATTTCACCGCCCTTAAATAAAGTTTTTGCATCGCTAGTCTGCACAAGTTGTATCAAGGGCAAAGGGTCGGTTATTGGGGGTGGTAAACGGTTTGGCGGTGACTGCGGTGAATCAATTTGTAGTTTTTCTGCTTTGCGCCTAAATTTAGAAAAGCTATCGGGTAATTCCCTGAGTTCAAAGGAGAATTGTTCAGATCTAAATAACCGATTGTTACTCACTTCGGAAAAATTGATCTGTGGATAGTGAGTTTGGATTTTAAGCCATTCAGCGCTATCAAGGGTATGCTGGTCACTATTTCTGTAGATATGCGTAATACCATGATCATCGATGAGCCGAGCCATTTCAGATTGAGTGTTTTCGATAACTACTAGGTGTTGGCCTAGGTCTTGAAGTTGCTCATTTAAACAATGCAGCGACTCCGAAAGGAAGATCTGTCGGTTTTGTGAAATAGAAGACCCCACCTGTAAATGGGAGAGCCGAACAGGAATATCAACCGAATACACAAAAAGGAGCTGATCCATGGCTTCAGCAGCCATTTTTAGCGCTGGATTATCATCTAGTCTTAAATCAGTTGTGAACCAATAAATCCCTTTTTTTGACATAATTTTTTATCCACTAAATTGCCCAATGCTGAATTAGAGGTACGTGATGGTAAATTGGTTGGATTCAATTACTAAAGCAGATCAAACCAAAGCTTTTAAGGCAGCGTAAATAAGGGTAGAAAAGTATTTCATTCACATTGATGGAGAATTCTATGGCGGATACCTCAACCGTCGACTTACAGCCTGATAAGAATCGACTAACCCTTTGGTTGGGTTACCTGGGCTTGATCCCGTTTTTGGTTCCTCTGATCGAAATGACCGATGCGCTCGCCTCAGGCGTGGGCGTTCATGGTGCTTCGATATTTGGTTTCTATGCACCCTATGTATTCATTGCCTATAGCGCAATAATTTTAAGTTTTCTTGCTGGAATCTTATGGGCAAAAAGTAGAGACTTTTCACAAAAAAGAATAGCTCGGAGCATGATACTGTTTAGCAATCTATTAGCGCTTTCGGGCTGGGCCAGTCTGTTGCTGATAAATATCTCATCTATGCTTATGGTTTTTGCTGTGGCACTTTTACTCTGTGGTTATGGCAGTCTGTTGCTCGCTGAGCGCTCACTGGATCATGATGCTAGAGACTCTCAGTATTGGCGCATGCGTTTAGTGCTTACAATGTTAGTCATTTGCGCCCACAGTCTAGTGCTTATTTATCTTATTCGGGACCTTTAAAACAATGGTAGAACTTAGAATTTTTTACGATGGCGGCTGCCCACTGTGCCTGTCCGAAATGAAGGAATTGTTAAGTCTTGATGTCGAGCAAAGCATAGACTTGGTGGATATTAATCAACCGGGTTTTGAGGAAAAATACCCAGTTATTAATAAAGAAAAAGCCGATGCGATTCTTCATGGTCAATTAGCCGACGGTAGTATTATTTTGGGCTTGGATGTGACTCATAAAGCCTGGTCTCTAGTGGGCAAGGGTCGCTGGACCGCTGTTTTACGTTGGCCGGTTGTCCGAATATTCACTGATTGGGCCTATCTTTTGTTTGCCAAATATCGTCATTCCCTTTCCCGGCTCATTACCGGTAAATCACGCTGTGAAAGCTGTTCACTCGAGAGAGAAAAATGCTAACTAATTCCTCTAACGCATTAGTGTTGGGTGCCAGTGGCGCCATAGGTCAGGCACTGATTCAGAATTTCTTAAATGACAACCGTATCGAGCGGGTGATTGCAGTGAGTCGTTCGGCTGCGACATTTCAGCATCCTAAATTGCACTGGATTTCTACTCAGTATGATGAGTCAAGTATGCAGAGAGTTGTCGATGGCTTGTCAGAGTTTAAAGGTAGCTTTTCAAAAGTTTGTATCTGTCATGGCATACTTCATGGAGAGAAAATGTTTCCTGAAAAGCGCATGGAAGAAATGAGCGTAGATATGATGCAATCAATTTTTTACGCCAACACCATTGTGCCCTCATTATGGTTGAAGTTGCTCAGAAAGCTTGTGGCGGGTTCAGTTGAATGTAAGGTTGCCTGCTTCAGTGCCAGAGTTGGAAGCACGGGCGATAATGCACTGGGCGGTTGGTATAGCTACAGAGCTTCAAAGGCGGCACTTAACAGCCTAATGAAAACCTTTTCCATTGAATACGCGCGTCGCGCAAAGAATGTAAAGTTGATTGCCTTTCATCCCGGCACTGTGAACTCTGAAATGTCTAAGCCCTTTCATGGAACTGTCCCAGAGGGTAAGTTATTTGAACCCAGTTATGTAGCTGATTGCTTGTCTCGGTTGATGGATGAGTTAAATATCGATGGTGAGTTAAGCTATCTTGATTATGCGGGAAAGCCCATCCCTTGGTAGTGTCACGGTTTGCGCAAATGGGCTCAACAAAAACACTTTAAAAAATAGATAAACACAGAAAATTTGTATACTTTTTCTGTCAGAAAAAATTAATTTGAGGTAAAATGCGCGCAATATTTAAGCATGCCTTTTAATAGTCTAAATAATACTTAGGAAACGCAAAAACCATGTTCGATAACCAGAAAACAATTGAAAAATATGATGCTGAACTTTGGAATGCCATGCAGCAAGAAGGTCAGCGCCAAGAGCAACATATTGAACTAATTGCTTCAGAGAACTACACCAGCCCAGCGGTAATGGAAGCTCAGGGTAGTAAGCTTACTAATAAGTATGCCGAGGGATATCCCAATAAGCGCTACTATGGTGGCTGTGAATATGTGGATGTTGCAGAAGAATTAGCAATTGAAAGACTTAAAACACTGTATGGCGCAGACTTTGCTAATGTACAGCCGCACTCGGGCTCCCAGGCAAATAATGCGGTATTCCTAGGGCTAATTAAGGGCGGCGATACGGTTCTTGGTATGAGCTTGGCCGACGGCGGTCACCTAACCCACGGTGCCAAGCCTAACTTTTCAGGTAAGTTATACAAAGCAGTGCAATATGGTCTCAATGCTGAAACGGGTCTTCTTGATTATGATCAGGTTGAAGCCCTTGCTGAAGAGCACAAGCCAGCAATGATCATTGCGGGATTCTCAGCTTACTCCGGCATTATGGACTGGGCTCGCTTTAGAGAGATTGCCGACAAAGTGGGAGCCTATCTTTTAGTTGATATGGCTCATGTATCTGGTCTTGTGGCAGCAGGCGTATACCCTAGCCCAATTCCTCATGCACATGTTGTGACCTCAACGACCCACAAGACTCTGCGTGGTCCTCGGGGTGGTTTTGTTTTAACCAACGATGAAGCCATTGCTAAAAAAGTAAATTCTGCAGTTTTCCCTGGTAGTCAGGGCGGACCTCTTTGTCATGTGGTTGCAGCTAAAGCAATTGCTTTCAAGGAAGCGGCAAGCGACGAATTTGTTGAATATCAAAAACAGGTGGTTGCAAACGCTAAAGCCATGGCAAAAACCTTTATCGATCGCGGTATCAAGGTTGTATCCAATGGCACAGAAAACCACCTAATGTTGGTGGATCTGATTGGTAAAGAATACACCGGAACCGATGCCGATGCTGCCATGGGTCAAGCCTTTATTACAGTGAATAAAAATGCTGTTCCCAACGACCCAAGATCACCTTTTGTGACCTCGGGTTTAAGAGTAGGAACACCGGCTATTACCACAAGAGGTTTTGGCATTGAAGAAACGACTCAGTTAACTCATTGGATGTGCGATATCTTAGACAGCCTAGAAAGTGGCAATTCTGAGCAGGTTATCGCTGAAGTTAAAACTAAGGTTTTAGATATCTGTAAGCGATTCCCTGTATACGGTTAAGCTTAGATAAATAGGTACCCTAAAAGCCCCATTAAATTGGGGCTTTTTTTATCCTGTTTATTGAAACAGTCAAACCAACATAGGCTGAACATTGGATGTATTCAGTGGTGGGGTCTCCAATGCTCTATGTTGTGTTAGAATACTTGCTCTTTTTTAAGGTAAATCATAATGTTTTGCCCATTTTGTAATGTTGATGATACAAAAGTTATAGATTCACGATTGGTTGCCAATGGTGGTCAGGTTCGTCGTCGCCGTGAATGCGGGGCATGCGGTGAGCGTTTTACTACCTATGAGCTGGCAGAACTGGTTATGCCAAGAGTGATTAAAACTGATGGTAGCCGTCAGTCATTTGATGAAGATAAGTTGCGTGCAGGCCTTCAGCGAGCCCTTGAAAAGCGACCAGTTTCCATCGAAAAAATTGAAGTAGCCATTTCACAAATTAAGCATTTTCTTCAGGTAACGGGTGAGCGCGAAGTGCCATCACAGATTATTGGAGAAGAAGTGATGAGACAGCTACGAAAGCTAGATGCGGTGGCCTATGTTAGATTTGCCTCGGTCTATCGAAGCTTTCAAGACATCAGCGAATTTCAAGCAGAACTCAATCGTCTCAATGCCGATGGCAAAGACGCAACTGACTAATTTATGCGCTTTTCTGAAATAGACCATAAAATGATGGCGCGAGCATTGCAGTTAGCTGCAAAGGCGCGCTATACCGCTTCACCCAATCCTGCAGTTGGCTGTGTTGCCCTGTTAGGTGAAAAAATTATTGGTGAGGGTTTTACCCGTCCTCCGGGGGGTAATCATGCAGAAGTTGAAGCCCTATCACAGGCGGGAAGTCAGCCTCAGGCTACCCTTTATGTAACCCTTGAGCCCTGCTGTCATCAAGGCAAAACAGGTCCCTGTACTCAAGCAATTATCGATGCCAATGTTAAACGTGTTGTGGTTGCCGCCGAGGACCCTAACCCACAGGTGTCAGGTTCTGGTATCAAGCAATTGCAGGATGCGGGAATAGACGTTGAATTAGGGCTTATGGAAGCGCAGGCGCGGGAGCTTAATCAAGGGTTCTATAAGCGTCACACTGAAGGAACGCCCTGGGTAACTGTTAAAATGGCTGCTAGCCTTGATGGTCGAACGGCTATGGCGAGCGGGCAGAGCCAGTGGATTACCTCACCCGCGGCACGCCTTGATGTTCAGCGCATGCGAGCCGCAAGCTGTGCCATTATTACAGGTATAGGGACGCAAATAATGGACGATCCCTCGCTTACCCTGCGTATAACAGAGCAAGAACTTGGGGTTGAAGATCCTGTTAAGCAGCCATTACGCGTGGTAATTGATGCGCAGTTGAAAATGGCGACTCAGGCTCGATTGCTTCAACAGCCCGGCGATTGCTTGGTGGCAACCCTCGATGGACCTGAGCAAAGACGCAAATCAGAGGCGTTGATTGCCGCAGGTGCAGAGGTGATTTTTGTAGCCAATAATGCCGAGCATGTTGATCTGCAAGCATTGCTTGAGATACTGGCGGCGAGAGATTGCAATCAGGTTATGGTCGAGGCGGGAGCTGGCCTTGCAGGGGCATTTGTCGCTCAGGGTTTGTTGGACGAATTAGTCTGTTATTGGGCTCCCAAATTATTTGGTAGTGAAGCTAGACCCATGTTTGAGTTACCCATTAAGACAATTGATGCGCATTTGGCGCTGTCTGTTAAAGATATGCGTCAGGTGGGTGAAGATATTAAACTGGTATTAATCCCAGACAAAGATTACTAAGACTAAGCTAAGGTAGAACTTATGTTTACAGGAATTATTAATGCGATTGGCAAGATTGTTTCCCTTGAACAGCGTCAAGGCGATGTTCGAATAACCATTGATGTCGCAAATTTGGGACTTGATGATGTCAGGTTAGGTGACAGTATCGCCTGCAATGGCGTCTGTCTTACTGCGGTTGAGCTTTCAGATCAGGGTTTTGTGGCCGATGTATCCACTGAGACTCTAAGCCTGACCACTATTGGCAATTGGCAAACCGGTACAGGTATTAATTTAGAAAAAGCCATGCAGGCCACTGATCGATTTGGTGGGCACATTGTTTCTGGCCATGTCGATGGTATTGGAGAGGTGGTATCTCTCCATGAAGACGCTCGGTCATGGCGCTTCTGTATAAAGGCCCCAGCTAATCTTGCAAAATACATTGCTCAAAAAGGATCTATTACTGTGGATGGCACAAGTCTCACTGTTAATGCAGTGACGGGCAGTGAATTGGAGCTTAATATCGTGCCCCACACCATGATACATACGGTAATGAGTGACTATGCTGTGGGTACAAAAGTTAATTTAGAAGTGGATTTGATCGCCCGTTACCTTGAGCGATTGACTAGCCAAGCAAACTAGGAAAATAGCATGCAGCTAAATACAGTAGAAGAATTAATCGAAGATATCCGTCAGGGAAAGATGGTTATTCTGATGGATGACGAAGATCGTGAAAATGAAGGCGATCTTGTTATGGCCGCACCTATGGTAAGGCCAGAAGATATTAATTTTATGGCTACTTACGCCCGCGGTTTAATCTGCTTGCCTCTCAGTGAGGAGCGCTGTGAACAGCTAAATTTAGGTTTAATGGTCGCAGGTGATACCAATAGCTCAAGTCATGGTACGCCATTTACCCTATCTATCGAGGCGGCGAAAGGCGTTACTACAGGTATTTCTGCTGCTGATCGTGCACGTACCGTGCAAGCAGCTGTTGCCAGTAATGCGCGGCCCCAAGATATTGTTCAGCCCGGGCATATTTTCCCCTTAAAAGCCCAGCCAGGCGGCGTACTGAGTCGCGCGGGGCATACAGAAGCAGGCTGTGACCTAGCCAGATTAGCGGGTTTTGAACCCGCTGCCGTTATTGTAGAAATTATGAATGAAGATGGCAGCATGGCGCGCCGTGATGATCTTGAAATATTTTCTAAAAAACATGATTTAAAAATTGGCACCATTGCCGATTTAATTAACTACCGGCTGGTAACAGAAAAAACCACCCAATGTATTAGTGAGCGCCAAGTGAATACTCATTATGGAGAGTTCACTCTTAAAACCTATCTAGATAATGCGCGAGACGAAAAGCATTTTGCTCTTGTAATGGGAGATGTGAGTGGCGGCGATGCGCCCTTAGTGAGGGTTCATGTGAATCGATCAGCTCGAGATCTATTGGCTATTGAGCCTAGAGAAGGCTTTCAGTCATGGTCGACCCATACTGCCCTAGAAGCTATAGCGAAAGAGGGAAGAGGTGCACTGGTATTACTTTATTACCCAGAAAGCGCTGAGGATATGGACAGGAATATTGATGAGATGCTCAATATCAAAACCGAAAAAACACCACCTGCCAATGAGGTTGTTTACCTTCAAGTGGGGACAGGTTCTCAAATATTGATGGATCTAGGTGTCAGCAAGATGCGCTTATTAAGTGCACCTTTTAAATTTAGTGGTATTTCTGGCTTCGACTTAGAAGTTGAGGAATACATCGATTATCAGGACAGTTAAGGGAATAATTATGGGTGAGTTTAGACCTCAAGAAGGTAATTTTTCTGTAGGTGATTCAAGAATTGCAGTAGTGACTGCACGTTGGAATTCAGAGATTACTGAAGGGTTGCGCAAGGGGGCATTAAGAGCTCTCAAGCGTCATAATGTTGAAGCTGTCGAAGATTTCTATGTGCCCGGCGCCTTTGAATTGCCCTTAGCCGCGCAACGTGCCGCCCTAACCGGACGGTTTGACGCCGTGATTACTCTCGGCTGTGTTATTCGTGGCGATACCCCACATTTTGACTATGTCTGTGCCGAAACAACCCGTGGTATTGGTGAGGTTGGATTACAGAAAAATATGCCAGTGGCCTTTGGTCTGTTGACCACAGATAACCTGCAGCAAGCATTAGAGCGTGCTGGTGATAACCAAGAAAATAAGGGTGAAGAAGCTGCCCTGACCGTACTTGAAATGCTTGAGCTTTTTAAATCAATGCAGGATAAAAAATAAATGTCTAAAACAAAGGCCAAGCAAAAAGCGCGTAAACTTCTCGTTCAGGCGCTTTATTCCTGGGATCTCGGTGGTACAGACCTGGAAACCATTGAAGTTAACTTCCACTCAGAAAATGATATGAGTAAAGTGGATACTGAGTTGTTTAAGACTATACTCTTTGGTGCACCTCAAAATCTTGAGCAAATTGATGGCGCCTTCCAAAAATATCTAGATCGAGAGCAGGAGAAGCTAGATCCGGTTTCTCGCGCTATACTAAGGTTAACCACCTATGAGTTAATCTTTAGTATTGAAGTTCCCTATAAGGTAGCAATTAATGAGGGCGTCAATTTAGCAAAAACCTTTGGCCCCACGGATGCATTTAAATTTATCAATGGTGTTCTCGATCGTGTGGCAGCAGATACAAGAGCTGTGGAGATCACCGCCCATAAAGGTTAAGCATTGTCCCAGAGTAAAGATCAATCCAATAACGAATTTTCGCTGATTAACCGTTACTTTAAAAAACTAACGGCACAGCAGGATGTGGTTGTGGGTATTGGTGATGATGCTGCTATCTTAGCGCCAACAGAAGGTCATCAGTTGGCTCTCGCCACCGACAGTTTGGTGGCATCTGTTCATTTTCCCGATAAGGCTAATGCCTATCAAATTGCTACTCGGTCACTGTGCGTTAACCTCAGTGATATGGCGGCTATGGGCGCTATACCCAAATGGTTTACTCTGGCTTTAACCCTGCCTCAGCATCTTGCCACTACTGACTGGCTGCAGGATTTTAGTCAGGGTTTAGCTGAGGTCGCTAAGCAATATAATGTAGCCCTAGTGGGTGGTGATACTACAGCAGGACCACTGACTATTAGTATTACAGTTGCAGGCGAGTTACTTGCCGGTGAGGCGTTGTGTCGCGGGGGCGCTCAAGTGGACGACAGTATCTATGTGAGTGGTACGCTGGGTGATGGTGCTGCCAGTTTGTTGGTATTAACCGAAAATCCCGAAACGATCAGCGAACGACTTTTGCAGCGTTTTTACTTTCCACAGCCGCAGATTGCTCTAGGCGTAGGCCTGAGAGATTTTGCTACTGCCTGTATTGATATTTCTGATGGGTTAGTTGCCGACTTAGGCCATATATGCAAAGCCAGTGGCCTTGTTGCGGCAATTAAAAGCGATCTTCTGCCTATTCATTCTGAATTGAAAGACAATCACAGTAATCAAGTGCTTGAGTGGGCATTGACCGGCGGCGATGATTATCAGCTATGTTTTACTGTACCGGAGTCCAAACAAGCGGCCTTTGATGCTTGGGTACAACAAGCAAATATTCCAGTCACCAAGATTGGCAATATGACGCAATTACAGCATAATCAAGACGCGGTATTGCTTGATGATCAGGCCCTATCCGCCCACTTTGGAGGATATACCCATTTCAAATAAGAACCCGAGTTTTACCGACCTTCTGCGATCGCCAACACTGTTACTGGCTTTTGGCTTTGGCAGTGGGTTAGCGCCCAAGGCGCCAGGTACCTTCGGCACAGTTGCGGCTATTCCGCTTTGGTTGTTGCTATGCCAGTTACCCCTGTCTCTTTACTGGGCTGTGGTCGCAATATCAGCAATTGCTGGCATCTATATCTGTGGTCGAGCCTCTAGCAAACTTGCAGTGCATGATCATTCGGGAATTGTTTGGGATGAATTTGTCGGTCTTTGGATCGCGTTAGCATTTATCGAACCTCAGCTGACGTCGATTATTGTGGGTTTTTTACTGTTTAGATTTTTCGATATTGTTAAGCCATGGCCTATTAGCTGGCTGGACAAACAGGTTGGTGCCGGAATTGGCATTATGATCGATGATGTTGTGGCGGGTTTTTTTGCCGTAATAGTTATTGTAGTGATTAGTAACTTGGGCTTTTTGTAAGTAAAAAACGTAGTGATAAACCTATAATTAAAATATTTAATGCCAGTGAGGGCCGCTAGTTGAAAACAAAATTACTTCCATTAATCGTTATTGTCGCGGCTTTCCTTATTGCATTAATTATGAGTGCCTTTAAGCCTAATTCCCTTGAGTTAGAATCACCCGATCGGGAAGTTGCGGTAACAACCGAAATAATTAACTCGTCTAAGGTCGAATTGCAGGCCGTTTCGCAGGGAACAGTTGAGCCAAGGACCAGCACGACATTGGTTTCTGAGGTTTCCGGCGCAGTTCTTGATGTTGCCGCACAATTTGAAGTGGGCGGTACCTTTAGTAAAGGTGATGTTTTAGTTCGATTAGATGCAGCAGATTATAAAGTCGCCAAGCAAAGAGCAGAGGCACAGCTAAAGAGTGCCAAGGCGCAGTTACTCACTGAGCAAGCTAAATCAGTTCAAGCCAAAAAAGAGTGGCAGATGACAGGTCGCCCACTGGAAGATGCGCCTGTATTGGCACTGCGAACGCCATTTTTAGCTGAGGCTGAAGCTCGATTAATCCAAGCCCAGGCTGAAGTGACTCAGGCAGAATTAAAAATTCAGCGAACCATTATTCGAGCCCCCTATGCCGGCATGGTAGCCGCCACTCATGTGGATATGGGTCAATATGTCACCATCGGAACAAAGTTGGGTTCGATCTTTGCTATTGATTATGCCGAGATAAGACTGCCCATGACGGATAAACAAATGTCTAAGCTTTTTTTATCTGAAGGGTCTATAAAAAACCAGTCTTTTACCAATGCTAAGGTTGAGTTGAAGGCCGTGGTTAATGGCAGTGAGGTCCAATGGCCCGCCATTTTGGTTCGATCTGAGGGCACTATAGAGCAGAGTAGTCGTGCCCAGTATCTCGTGGCAACAATTGATGATCCCTATAATTTAAAAAACCAGAAAAACCGTCAACCACTCCTCATGGGAACCTTTGTCGAAGCCACAGTGTCCGGTAAGACTATTAATGCCGTGCATGCACTTCCTCGCTATGCGTTGCGAGCTAATCAGCGGGTTGCCATGGTCACAGCTGAGAAACGGTTAAAGATGGTTGCGGTTGATTATATTTTCGACGATCGTAATTACTACTACATAAACTCAGGTCTTGAGGGTTCAGTTGAAGTGGTTACCAGTGGTATGGGCATTATGGTTGATGGTATGAAAGTTAAGCCGCAATCAACGGATGTTTGGACAGAATTATAATGAAAGAATCTAACAGCTACGGCTTGATTGGATGGTTCACCAAAAATCCGGTGGCGGCTAATCTGCTGATGTTATTTATTATAGTTGCAGGCGCAATTTCGGCATTTACCATCAGTAAGGATATGTTCCCACGAACAGATAGAAACATTGTCCAGGTGTCTGCAGTTTATCCTGGCGCTGCGCCGGTAGAGGTGGAAAAGGGGGTTATACTGCCAATCGAATCGGCCTTGCAAGGTTTGAGTGGTGTCAAAGAAATGCGCTCTAAAGCCAGTCGTGATGTTGCTAGTATTGAGTTGGATATAGAGCCCAGCCAAGATATTAACGAGGTCATGGCTAGAATTGAAGACCGAATTAGTAGCATCCTAAATTTTCCCGATGATCTTGAAAAGCCCAGTGTGAGTAAGTTTGAGGATATTAGCTGGGTGACAGGTGTTGCGGTTTCCGGGCCATTGGATGAATTTCAGCGCAAGGAACTTGGTCAAGAAATCCGTGACGAATTACTAGAGCTGTCTCAGGTAAAGAAAGTTATTCTTTGGGGCGTTGATGACTATGAAATTTCTATTGAGGTCAAAGAACAGCGTCTAAGAGAACTAAATATGACCCTCGCTGAAGTGGCCAAGGCGGTGCGAGAGTCTTCCTTAGATCTTCCCGCGGGCATGATTCGTTCTGACAGTGGCAACATACTGGTTAGAACTGAGGGCAAGGCCTATTCAGGCGAGCAGTTTGAAAATCTGGTGCTGCGAAGCTACGCCGATGGCTCGCAATTATTAATTTCCGATGTAGCAACAGTACGAGATACATTCCAAGAATCCAGTACCTTTGTGCACTTCGATAAAGAGTCTGCAGTCACGCTGGGGATTTTTTCCTTAGAAGATCAAAATTTGCTGGCGATTGATGAAGCTGTCAAATCTTATATCGAGAAAAAATCAGAAACCTTAGTTGATGGGCTCACCATTGAGCAATTTGAGCCACTATCTTTCCACCTCCGTGGTCGGCTCGATATGATGCTCTCAAACCTTGCCATGGGCGCCATACTGGTTGCTGTGGTGCTGACATTATTTCTTAATGTTCACGTGGGATTCTGGGTACTTCTGGGTATACCGGTAAGTTTTCTTGGGGCTTTTTGGTTGATGCCAATTAACCCATATCCGGTGACCGTCAATGTTTTAAGTCTATTTGCCTTTATTATGGTGCTGGGGATCGTGGTGGACGATGCCATTGTGATTGGCGAAAGTATTTATACCGAGGCGCAACAGAAGGCAGCCAAGGTACTAGGGAATGATAAGAATGGGGTCTTTACTGCCCGAATTGAAGATGTGATTGAGGGCGCAAAAAAAGTCGCCATACCCTCAACCATTGGTGTTTTAACCACCATGGCCGCTTTTGCACCCATGTTGTTTATTGGCGGGGTTGTAGCAGGTTTCCAAGAAGCCATTGCCGTAGTGGTGATTCTTTGCCTAATTTTCTCACTGATAGAGTCAAAGCTTATTCTTCCAGCTCACCTAGTGGGTATGAAAATTGGCGGTGTTTCTCAGTCTAGATTTAAATTTATCGGCAAAATGCAGGCTAAGGTTGATAGGGGTCTTAAGCAGTTTATCGTAAACAAATACCAGCCAGCATTGGCCTACTGCTTAAAAAGACGTTACCTAACGGTTTCATTTTTCCTTGGGCTATTAATTATTGCCGGTGGTGCGGTAAATAGTGGTATCGCAAAATTTGAATTCTTCCCCAATGTACCCAGCGATACAGTGCGTGCCGAAGTAATTGTCTATGATGGTACATCCGCTAGCAGTATGGCTGACATCCTTACTACAATTGAGGGCGCAGCCTACCGCGTAGACGAAAGTTATCGTCAGCAATACCCTGAGGGCATGGGGTTGGTTAAGCATCTATTGTTCTATGCAGGCTCCGACACCTCAGGTACTTTTATCGTGTCATTGGTTCCCTCAGAAGATCGACTAATTTCGTCGTTAACTTTTGAAAAGCTGTGGCGGGAAGAGGTAGGCCAGCTACCCAACGTCAGAAAGCAGCGGTACTTTGCTAGTACCAATGCCGGGGGTGGTGCGAAAATTAATTTCCAGCTCAGCGGTTCCAATCCAGAACAACTCCTTCAGGCAAGTGACCGATTACAAAATAAATTGGCCCAGTACAACGGTGTTTTTGACATCTACAACTCACAGGGTACAGGCGGCAGAGAAATTCAAATCAGTCTCAAACCCTATGCCAGTCAGATAGGTATTAGTCTTGCCGATGTGGGGCGACAGGTAAGACAGGCTTTTTATGGTGAAGAGGTGCAACGCATTCAGCGTGGCGTGGATCGAGTAAAAGTCATGGTTCGCTACCCAAAAGATGAGCGTGATTCAGTGGCTAGCCTAGAAAACTTACTGATCCGAACCAAGTCAGGACAGGCCATTCAAATTGGTCAGGTTGCCGATATTAAGCTAGGACAGGGCCTATCAACAATCTCCCGAACCGATCGCAAGCGAACAGTGGATGTGACTGCAGATGTGGACTCCAGCAAGGTTCAAACGGGTACGGTTGTTTCGGATATAACCGATAATTTTATTCCCAAGTTACTTGAGCAGTACCCCGAAGTTGAATTTGATTTGGGTGGCTCAACCAAAGAAGAAAACACTCTTATTATGCGCACTATGGTAGGTTTTGCCGCGGCACTGTTTTTAATTTATGGGCTACTGGCTGTTCCTCTTCGCTCCTACGTCCAACCCTTGGTAATAATGTCGGTGATACCCTTTGGTTTTATTGGGGCAGTCGTTGGGCATATTCTATTTGGTATTTCACTCAACATGCTGTCAATATTAGGCTTAGTCGCATTGGCAGGCGTGGTTGTTAATGACAGCTTAATTCTAGTTGAGTTTATTAATCGGCGGCAGGGTGCTGGAGAAACAATGGATGACTCCATTATGTCAGCCGGTAAACAGCGATTTAGAGCAATTGTGTTAACTACATTGACGACTTTTGTGGGTCTACTGCCCATGTTGTTTGAAACCAGCATGCAAGCACAGTTTGTTATTCCAATGGCCATATCGCTGAGTTTTGGTATTGTTTTTGCCACTACTATGACGCTTATTTTGGTGCCCTGTTGCTACCGCATCGTCTATGACCTAAAAGCCAGTATTCAATCAATGCGCCAAAGGCTTGATATTGGCAGTTAAATCGCAGTAAAAAACTGAATTAACTGCGGTCAAAGGTTACAATGAAAAATTACTACACACAGATTGGAGTTGTCATTGGTTCTGCGTTTTATTGAATCCTCAAAGTTACCCACCCGATGGGGACAGTTTGATATTCATGGTTTTGAGGATCCCTACAAAGGTAAAGAGCATATCGCCATTACAATGGGTGATTGCGCTTCCGATGAACCTTTGCCGGTCAGAATCCACTCAGAATGCTTAACCGGTGATGCCCTTGGAAGCCTGCGCTGTGACTGTGGCGAACAGCTTCAAGAAGCGATGCGCAACATAGCTGAGCTCGGACGAGGCGCCATACTTTATTTGCGTCAAGAAGGACGCGGAATAGGTCTGGTGAATAAAATACGCGCCTATAGCTTGCAAGATCAGGGCGCTGATACCGTAGAAGCTAACGAGCGATTAGGTTTTGGTGCCGATATGCGTGACTACTCTATCTGTGCACCCATGCTTCAGCATCTAGGCGCAAAAAAATTACAGATAATGACCAATAATCCGCGAAAAATTGATGCCTTAGAAAGTTTAGGCTTTGAGATTGTTAAACGCATTCCTATACAGGCAGACAGTAATCCGCATAATGTTCAATATCTGGCCACCAAGGCCGGAAAATTAGGTCATATGTTTAATGATAAGGATAAGGGTAAGTAGATGTCTCAAGGTTTAGCTAAACGTTTAATACCCTGCCTAGATGTTGACAAAGGTCGAGTGGTCAAGGGGGTACAGTTTGTGGATATACGTGATGCAGGCGACCCCGTTGAAGTTGCAAGGCGATACAACGAACAGGGTGCAGACGAAATCACCTTTCTCGATATTACCGCCAGCCATGAAGACAGAGATACTATATTACATACCGTTGAGCGCATGGCCGGTGAGGTATTTATCCCGTTAACTGTGGGCGGTGGCGTTCGAGAATTATCCGATATACGCAACCTGCTCAATGCAGGTGCTGATAAAGTCGCCATTAATTCAGCGGCCATTAAAAATCCAGAATTTGTGAAGGCAGCGGCAGATAAGTTTGGCTCTCAATGTATAGTGGTGGCAATTGATGCTAAGCAAACCAATGATTCCGATAATCCAAGATGGGAAATATTTACCCACGGCGGTCGCAATGCAACCGGTATCTGTGCCATTGAATGGGCAATAAAAATGGCTGATTTTGGTGCTGGTGAAATACTACTAACCAGTATGGATCGCGACGGTACTAAAAATGGGTTTGATCTGCAGCTAACCTCAAGAATTAGCGACGCAGTTGCCGTGCCTGTTATAGCCTCCGGTGGTGTAGGTAATTTACAACATCTAGTGGACGGAGTTCAGCAGGGCGGTGCAGATGCCGTTCTCGCAGCCAGTATCTTTCACTTTGGAGAATACAGTATCCCTGAAGCCAAACAGTTTATGGCGCAGCAGGGAGTGTTAGTCAGATAGAGTCGAGTTTCATTTCTTAGTGGCAAAAAAAGACCGCGCAAGGCGCGGTCGAGCACAGGTATAAAAACGCTAAGGGGAATTGTGAATTACGCAGGGTTTACTCTTAGCCATGGGTTTAAAAAGAAACCCAATGGACTGGTTAATTTGATCGGCGCTTCCTGCGCTGACAAACAAATACATTCGCCATTCTTGGCGCCCATGGGCTGATGAACGTCACCAGGCTCACGGACAATAAAATCACCTTCGGTATAAACAGATTTTTCATCAGAAAAACTGCCTTTTAAGACTACAGTGTACTCAGTACCTCTATGGTCATGTTTCGGTGTAGTACCCCCGGCACAAATTTTGTGCAGAGCCACTTCATATTTACCTTGGCCGGTAAATAATTTAGCAACTTCCATCGACTTAGAGAGTCTCTTCCAAATAGGCATTTCCGCGGCGTCATGAATAAGCTTGTTAATGAGCTCTGGGAAACCTTGAATGCCTTTTTTCGATTCAATAACGGGTTCTTCAATATGACCCTCATCGATTTTTCGCATCACTTCCTCAAAAATGCTGTCGTCAACTCTTTCAGGAGAAGAGATAGCCATTAGTTGAGCCCCAACTTGGTCCAGACGTGCTACTTCTGCTCTACAGCTAGCACAAAAATGCAAGTGTGAAGCGACACAGATTGAAGTCGCAGTATCTAAAGTGCCTGCCGAAAACTCGACGAGCATCTCAATTGATGGGTGGTGGTTTAAAACATTAGTCATTGATCAGCTCTTCTCTAAATTCCGGCGCGACTAAGATCTGCAATTTCTGTAGACCTAAACGCACTCTTGATTTAACGGTACCCAAGGGTAGTCCGAGTTCATTGGAAGCTTCAGCGTGAGATTTACCTTCTAAGTAAACTTTTCTTAGAATTTCATCCTGCTCTCGCGGTAGCTGTCCGAGGCTTTTACGAACCTGCTCTTCGGTTTTTCTCTGTCTGAACAATGAAACTGGCGTTTCTTCATCAGGT
>Ga0213863_10000243_pt1 | contig 43077 bp, 30 predicted proteins | sample PICome_8_FD_160128 | JGI IMG/M metagenome (GOLD analysis project Ga0213863, IMG submission 160128) | Coastal seawater microbial communities near Pivers Island, North Carolina, United States - PICO497 | ecosystem: Environmental > Aquatic > Marine > Coastal | place: USA: North Carolina... | reverse complement strand
CAAAAAGATGAAGAGAAATTGAAATTTTTTCATGAAGAGCGCGCTTGGGGGGACTGACTAGTTTTGGGAGGAGTTTCTTCAATTTTTCCGCAAAAAATCTAAATCTCTGAAGAAAAAGAACTCCGAGAACATTTTTAGCAACGATGTAGGCGTTGTCGAGAAGACAGCGAGCGGGAAATTCATGGTGAAAGGAAGAAAACGAAAGATCCCAAACAAGGAACAATGGAAAACCGTAAGAACCTCGGAAGCAGGGATGTCTCGTCTCGAAAAATAGGCGAGACTTCACCTAAAGGAAGCTCCTGTTCCCCTTTCTGACATCCCAGAGACTCCCTGCTTTCGATGAGCAAGGAAGATTGGGAAATCGAGTAGCGCCTGCATCCATTAACTTACTCTTCGTCATCAATAGAGTGAACCACTGATACATAAGCATCAAATTGGGAAATTCGCGCAAGCATTACCCTTCATCCCTAATGTGACAATTCTGTTACAACTATTTTTTGGGATTTAAGCAATTTTGTCACATTCTGAACACCTTGGTGACGAAACCGTAACAGATATATCGGGCTTACCAGGGAAGGACCATCGAAAATCCAAAAATAAACTAAAACACTACAGACGAATAAATGAAAAAACAGAACTGCTTAAAAAGCCATGTTGCATTGGCCTCCGCAAGTTTGCTTGGCGCACAACTCGTCACTGCCGGTAACCCCGGATCAGTATTCGATGACGTGGATCCTATGGTGACGGACTTCAATATGTGTGACATTTTTGACAAGAATACCTTATATCAAAGTGATAGTGGATTTATAAGAAAGATCAAACTACAGGGCCGTTATCATAGCCAGTATATCAGCGCAGTTGAGCGTATTGACGGTGTTCGGGATAATGAATTTGATCAAATTCAACACCGCCGGGCTCGAATCCAAATGAGCTTCGATCTTGCTAACAATCTATCATTCGGATTCGACGCTAACTTTTCAGATGGCGATGGTTCCAGTAACACTCTGGTGAATAATGGCGATACTTTCATTAATAATTTCCAGACCATTAACATCCAATGGAAGCCTACCGATGATTTCTACGTGATTATCGGTAAAGATAAGCAGGACATTACCCGTGAGGATATTCAATCCTCAAGGTTTATCAAAACCGTCGAGCGTGCTCCAATCGTAAACGAAATCGGGCAGCAACGTCCATGGGGAGCTCAGGTAGGGTGGATAGCCAATGGGATTGAACAACGCCTTGGTGCCTGGGTTTATGGTGCCTATGATCAAGGTCCCGAGTGGGTCGACTTTAGTGCCAATAAAGGACTCTCCTACAACCTAACCGTTCCAGTGAATGAGGACCTCGACTTCCACTTGGACTGGAATTACGTCAATAACGATGGGGGCCTTGAGCGTGCACGGGGAAATGCTGAAGTCGGTACCTTTGGGTCAGCTTACGAACATGCAGTTGCCGTGGGAATCGACTATGAAAAAGACCGACTCAAGGTCATTTCCGACTTCATCTACGGGGCCAACCGCGAACGATCGGGAGCCTATCGGGGGTCCGAAGAAATTCCGGCTGGAAACGATACGTGGGGATTTTACGTAATGCCTTCTTATAAGATTACTGAAAACCTCGAAGGTGTATTTCGCTACCAATACATGGATTCAGGTCGTGAACAACGCACTCAGCGATTTGGAAACGACGGCGGCGGGGATAGGAATGCACGTTTTAACGTTGAAAACTACCACTCGGTTTACGGTGGATTTCAGTATTTCCTTTGCGGAGAAAACCTCAAACTGATGGGTGGCTATGAGCATGCTTGGGGTGACCTCTTCGGAACAAACACCGAAATCGAAACCGGAAGCTGGCAGTTCGCAATGCGAACTTATTTTTAGTCCCTATCGCTTAACATAAAGACTTCTAACACGATCCTCGAATTGCCCGGTTCCGTAAGGAGCCGGGTAATTAGTGTCAACTAAAGCGCAAAGTTTTTTCGGGTAACTAATTAGTAAGCGTCACGCAGAGCACCAAAGATAGTGAAGTAACCGGCACCACTTATTGGTTCGCCAACCGCACATTCTTCTGGGACTTACCAAGCGATTTACGGACAATAAATGTGGACGACCTTACAGTTGCCCACATTTTTTTGTTTCTTAAACCTAAAGACCTCACCTTGATTTTCCCAGTAATAGCATAAAGCTAGACTCGGAGCAGCAAGAACCCTGGAAGACAGTGGGCCCATTGGCCTCTAGTCGCTCTCAGGCAGGTCGCCACCGTGGCGGATGTCCATCGCCGACTCGGTGTAAATTGTGTCCTGAGCAATGTTCTTGGCGTGGTCACCGATGCGCTCAATGAAGCGGATAATGAACTGCAAGTTGAGGTAGTCCTTGACGTGTTCCGGGTCAGCCTCCATCTGCCTAGTGAGCTTTTTGGCCAGTTTCTTGTGGGCGGCATCGACTTCCTTGTCGCGGCTCTGGATCGCGATTGCTTCGTCGACGCTGCCGCCTGAGTTGAAGCCCGCGATGGCAGCGTGCAGCAGCGAGGCGGCGAGGTGGTAGATTGGCTCGACCATAAGCGTCTCCGGGATCTCGGCGTTCTTGTTCACCTTCCGGGCGCGCTTTGCGATGCCGACTGCTTGGTCGGCGACGCGCTCGAGATTGTTCGACACCTTCATCGCGGATATCACCTTGCGCAGGTCGTGGGCGACAGGGTTGTAGAGAGCGATGATCTGCATGCCCTGCTTGTCGATGTCTTTTTCGAACTGGTCAATCTCCTCGTCGTCGGCGACTACTTGGTTGCACAGATCGGTGTCGCGGCGCACAAGACCGTGAACAGCCATTTCAAAACAACCCTCGACCTTGTTGCCCATCTCGATGATGTCATCGCTCAACTGGGTAAGTGCGCGCTCAAAATTCCCTAGGATATGGCTAGATTCAGTCATGTTGGATAAAGGTTTTAGCCGTAGCGGCCTTCGATGTACATAGCGGTCTGTTCTTCCTTGGGGTTGAGGAACAGCTCGGCAGTGGACGAGTGTTCGATGATTTTCCCAAGATACATGTAAATGCATTCGTCGCTCGCCCTTTTGGCCTGGCCCATGTTGTGGGTGACCATGACGATCGTGAAACGTTCGCGCAGCTCGTTGATTAGTTCCTCGACGCGCTCGATACCGTCGGCATCAAGTGCCGAGCAGGGTTCGTCCATGAGAATGATGCGCGGTTTGAGCGGCAGCAGGCGGGCGATGCAGAGTTTCTGCTGTTGCTCCAAGGTCAGGGAAGTTGCCTTGTCCTTCAGCTTGTTCTTAGTGGCTTCCCAAAGCTGCACCTCGCGCAGGGCCGACTCGACGACCTCGTCGAGATCCATTCCTCGCTTCAGTTCACCGCGAGGGGTATGGGCTCTGAGACCGAACACAATATTGTCATAGATCGAGATGGGCAGCGGATTTGGCCGTTGGAATACCATCCCCACGGACTTCCGTAGTTCGGGGAGGCTAACGTCGGCATCATAGATGTTCTTTCCGAGGATCGAAATCTCGCCATTGGTGGTGACATTCCCGTAGCGTTCGTTGATGCGGTTGAACGAGCGCAGCAAGGTGGTTTTTCCACAGCCTGATGGCCCGATCAGCGAGGTGATGATACCCGGCTTGATGTCGACACTGACGCCGAACAGTGCCTGGAAATCTCCGTAGAACAGGTCGAGATCACGCGTGCGGATACTCACTTCGCCGGTGGCGGCGAGGGCCGCGGCATTAACGGCTTTGGAATCTGAGATGTTTTGATTGGTCTGCATCGTCGTAAGTTTCTCCTAGCCCATCTCCCCGGCAAGGTACTTTTCAGTGAGGGTTTGCTTGGGGTTGGCGAACATCTCGGCGGTCGGGCCAAGTTCGACAATGTCGGAATCGTTGAGGAACATCATGTCGTCTGAGATGCGCTGCGCCTGCTGGATGAGGTTGGTAACGAGGATAATCGTCATCTTCTCTTTGAGCTGCACCAGCACGTCCTCAATTTTCATCGTGGTGACCGGATCGATAGCGATCGAAAACTCGTCCAAGCAGAGGATCTCGGGCTCGAGGGAGAGCGCGCGGGCGAGGGTGAGACGCTGTTGCTGGCCGCCGGAGAGTTTCGTTCCAAGCGAGTCGAGACGATCCTTGACCTCGTCCCAAAGGACGGACTGTTTGAGGCAGCGTTCGACCAGCTCGTCCAGTGTATCCTTGTCGTGGATGCCGGCGCGGCGCGGCCCGTAGGCGACGTTCTCGTAGATTGACAGTGGCAGCCCGACCGGCAGAGGGAAGACCATGCCGATGCGACGGCGCAGTGAGTAGACGTTCTTGATCTCGCGCACGTCCTCTAGGGTAATCTCACCATCATTGTTGGTCTCGCCAATGCGCACGCAACCTTCGACCGAAGCGCTCGGGATAAAATCGATCGTGCGATTGATACATTTCAGCAGAGTGGTCTTTCCCGAGTTGGCCGGTCCGACGATGCCGAAGATGGTATTCTTGCGGACAACAAAATCGAGTCCGTCGAGGGCGATATTATTTCCGTAACGGGCAGTGACGTTGCGGAATTCGATATGTGGTTTCTCCATCATATTACCATTTCTTGCGTGATCGCAGCCAGCCACGCAGGCCGATCGAGACACTGTTGACGGTGAGGATCAGAGCGATGAGGACAGCGGCGCAGCCGAACATCATCTCTTCGGGCATCCCGGAAATCTTCTCTGCAACGATGTGCAGGTGATAAGAGAGTGCCATGAATTTGTCGTCGAGGTCGTAAGGCACCAGCTTGCGGTCGAGAGTGGCAGTGCTGACCGCGACACTAGCCGCAGCGCCGGTGAACAGGATTGGGGCAGTCTCGCCAGCAGCCCGGGAAACTTCGAGGATCACGCCAGTGAGGATACCAGAGACAGAGTTGGGTAGCACGATCGTGCGGATGGTCTGCCACTTGGTTGCTCCCATGTTCCAGCAGGCTTCGCGGAACTGCATCGGAACTGCAGCGAGCGCCTCGCGAGTTGCGGTCACAATGACTGGAATCGTCATGACGGCGATCGTGCAGGCCGCCGCCAGTAGGCTCTTGCCCAAGCCGAGCGTCAGGACGAAGGCGCCGACTCCGAACAGGGCGTGCACGATCGATGGGACTCCGGCTAGCGAGGTGACCGCCATTCCGATAGCGCGTGTCAACCAGTTGTCGGGGGCGTATTCGTTCAGGTAGATGCCGGCGAGGATGCCAATTGGGGCAACGATCACCAACGAGGTGAGCACCAGATAGAAAGTCCCCATCAGAGGGAGCCAAATGCCGCCGGACTTGCCGAGCGGACCCGGGTCATCAACGATGTAGCTGATCGAGAGTACCGGAGATGCCTTCACGAACAGGTAGATGATGATCGAGATGACGGGGACGATCAGCATCAACGCTGCGGTGAGCATCAACGTGCGTGCGAGTTTCTCTTTGAAGAGCTTGCGCTGCTCGAAGGCGCTGGCGGAGAATGGGTGTAGCTCAGAATCCATAGGTCTAACTGTGCTTTTTCTTGATTCCCTTAATTACCAGGTCGGAGATGACGTTGATCACCACGCAAATGAAGAGCAGGACGATGCCGATGACGAACAGCATCATGTAGTGTTCGTCGCCATGAGCAGTATCCTTCATCTCCGACGCGATCGTCGCGGTCATTGCCTTGACACGTTCTAGGAGGATAGCCGGGTTCAGGACATTCCCAGGAATATTTTCGGTTCCGCCAGAGGCCATCCAAACAGCCATGGTCTCGCCGACGGCACGACCAACGCCGAGCATAGCCGCTGCCAGCAATCCATTTTTGGCAGCAGGGAACAGAACCTTGTAGACAACCTCCCACTTGGATGCCCCGAGGGCAAGGGCGGCTTCCCGGTAGGAGTCGGGCACGGCGCGCAGGGCGTCCTCGCTGATCGAGACGATCAGTGGAATAGCCATGAAAGCAACCATTAGCGAGGCATTCAAAAGGTTTACGCCAACCTCCACATCGAATAACTTCTGGATGATTGGGCCCATGATGACCAGCCCGATAAATCCCCAGATGATCGAGGGAATCGCTGCCAGCAGCTCAATCAGAACCTTGAGTGTCTCCTTCACCTTGCCAGTAGCAAATTCGGAGATATAGACGGCGGCGGCGAATCCGAGCGGCATGGCGATCATCGTACTCACCACTGTGATGGCAAATGTGCCATACAGGATACCCGCCGCGCCGTAATTCGCTTCATTGCCCTCCGCTGGGTTCGGGATCCAGCGGTTTTCGAAGAAGAACTCACCCCAGTCCACCTTGGTTAGGATCGGGGCAGCCTCCTTGAAAATGAAGAAGAAGATTGCCACGACAAAGAGGATGGAACTCCAGCCGCTGATGTAAATAACCCCGCGGATCAGGGGCTCGGCCCTATCGAGAGCTCGTGAGCTGACTGCCTTGATCGCACTAGTTTTTCCAGCAGCCATAGGGTAGAGTCGCAGTAGGTAGAGGAGTTCGTGATCCGATTAGTTTATTGGGACGAATCCCTGAGCGGAGACGACTTCCTGGCCACCTTCGCCTTTGATCCAAGCGAGATACTTGCCGACGGTGCTATCGGGGTCAGGCTCACCGACGGTGTAGATGTAGAGCGGGCGGGCGATCGGGTATGTCTTGTTCTGGACATTGGCGATCGACGGCTCGATGGCCTCGCCACCTTTTTCGGCACTGACCGAGAGCCAGCCGACCGTGTCATTCTTGTAGCTCATGCCGCTGTATCCGATTCCAGACGGGGTGGTAGAGCAAAATTCGACGACACCCTGAGAACCATTAGCTGCGCCGGTGCCAGGCTTGTATTCGAGCCCTTTGCCCTCAGCGTTTTTGCCGAGAATCGCCTTCTGGAAGTAACCGTAGGTACCCGAACTATTCGAACGCCCCATGCGCTGGATTTCAGAGTCGGATCCGCCAACTTGGTTCCAGTTGTTGATCGTGCCGCCAGCTGCCCAGATTTCTTTGAGTTCGGGGACCGAGATGGACTTTACCGGGTTGCCCGGGTGCATGAAGACCGCGATGCCATCGAAGCCAACGATGTGCTCGACCGCCTCGGTGCCGTTGTGGGCGGCCTTGATCTTCTCAGCCTCAGATTCTTTGATCTGGCGGCTCGAGTGGGCGATTTCTGCCGTTTTATCAATCAGCGCCTTGAATCCGGTGCTGGAGCCTTCCCCCTCGACAGATAGGGCGACGTTGCTAGCGACGCTTTTATAGGCGTCCTGCCATGCAAGACCGACCTGAAGCATCGTGTCCGAGCCAGCAATAGTGACTTTTTCCCCGCCGTCGTCATCGCGGCCGCAGGAGCTTAAGGCGAGGGCTGTGGCGCCCGCAACCGTTAGGAGAGAAGGAAATGTCGTTTTCATCTGATACTTAAAGGGTTTGTGGTAGTTTGTGGTTTAACCGAACCGCAAGTGATCGCGTCGTTTGAAGCATGTATGACTAGGCTGTTTGGCTATTTAATCAAAGAGCTTCGAGTGACAGTCTCGTTACATTTCGATTTGAAAGGTCTAGATTGCGCGACAGAAGTGTCCTAAACGTTATTTGTGACAGTTCCGTCACAAAGCCTGCCTGGCATTAACAGCGGTGAAGAAATTGGAGACTTACAGCTTCTTTTCTCTCAGTCTTTAGGAGGCACAATAACCACTTTCATTCCTGCGGATTGGGCCGCACAGACGCCTGCTTCACTATCCTCAAAAACAACGCAAGCTCCTGGATTAACTTTAAGACGCCGTGCGGCTTCGAGATAAATATCTGGTGATGGTTTTCCATTTTTGACCTCATCGGAGCCTAGAACAACGTCAAACCACGAAAGCATGTTTACGCTCTCCAAAGAGGATTTTACCATTTTACTCGTCCCTGCACTTGCCACCGCCATTGGGATTTTCCCACGATATCTTTCCGCGAAATTTGCAACCTCAGGGATGGCCTTAAAAAATTTGACCTTTCCTTCTAAGATGGCGTGTTGTCGTTCACAAACTTTTCGAGCATCCATGCTCAATCTATTTTCAAGGTTTAATAAATTCACGATATCAGCAGCTGGTTTGCCTCCCAGTTCAGAATAACGTTCTTTCGTGAAGAGGCCTATTCCGCCTTCTTCCTCTAAAGCCTGTCCCATAGCTTCGTAATGGGCTTCCATCGAATCAATCAAGGTCCCATCTAAATCAAAGATTAGCCCCTCAAAGCCCTCTGTAGGATATACAATCGCCCGTTGAGTCATGGTTATTTTATAAAGGGATCCAAATAAGTTGCAACCGCATCTAATCAGCTTTGATACCTTGTAGTTATCAAAAATTAGATTGTTGGTTCAATTTCTACAAAGAATGGCTCAAATCCTCAAGTTAGCGGCCTTGAGGATTAAGGATCGATTGAATTCAATCATCGGTGCTGAAAATGCTATTTCGACTCCCCGAGCATTTGAAACACCAAACCAAGAGAACACATGAAAAGACCAACGACATACGCTTTCCTAGCCGCATCTTTACTCGGCAGCAGCCAAGGAGCTATTTTAACATTCAGTGACGATTTTTCGGGCCCTCTTGATGAGGCATGGCGCCAGGAATCGTTTGAAGGGGGTCACCTCGGGATTAGCGACGGAAAGTATGGTCTAACGGCCAATCAAGGTGGTGGAAGCAATCCCAAGCTTACCCGATCAACCACTGGCGACCTCGATTCCTCATATGAGACTAGCATCTCGGTAGTATTCAGCCAATTTGGGTTTGGAGGCGATAATACCCAGTCTGATTTCAAATGGAAAAGCTTCGGGAAAGATGGCTTCATGGAGATCGTTTTAAATAGTTTTGGAGACATGCGTTTGTATCATAATGACTCTGATGGTGGTGGTGGTAACATCCAGCCAAACACCCGCATCGCTGTGGCTAATGGTGATCTTCTCACGCTTTCAAATGCTTACAACGCCACGTCGGATACGATTGAATTGACCTATTCTGTTAACGGAGGTGATGCGATGGCTTTCTACTCAGGGGGCGGAATTGATGGTCCGATTGGGGACCTAGCTTCTAATTTTGTTCAAGTGGAAGTCTTCAAGTGGGGAGCTTCTGAGTTCAAGCCCAACCTTGGAATTGACGATTGGAGTCTCAAAACGTCGGGAGATGCCGTTCCGGAGCCATCAAGCATAGCACTCATCAGTCTTGCCGGACTATTTCTCCTGCGTCGCCGCAAGTAGAAGGTTAAAAACAAAAATCTCTTACGGGAGGGTATCATCTGTAACTATAAACAGATTGATCCCTCCCGAACTTTTTCCTGCGTCTTGAATAGTTTTCCCCCTTCTATTCTCCACCTCTTCTTGTGCTGCTCACTGCTCCTTTGGTCGCAGTCGGGGTTAGCGCTTGTTGTGGTCAATGAAATCCATTTCAACCCGCCAGAGAATCCGATCCGTGAGGAGTTTGTTGAGCTTTATAATACAGATAAATCGGCTGCTGACATTTCCGGGTGGCGGCTCTCTGGCGCAATTAAATATTCTTTCCCTGAAGGGACGACCATTCCAGCTGGTGGTTTTCTAGTCGTTGCCGAAGACCCTCTCACTCTGACTTCTAATTTTGGTATTACCGCAATCGGTCCATATCGTGGCCAGCTAGATTCGGAGGGCGAAACCGTTTATTTACGCGATTTAAACGATCAGATCGCCGACGAAACTGATTACAAGGTCGGTTTCCCGTGGCCGGTGGCAGCAAATGGAGATGGTCCATCAATCGAGCTAATCAATCCTCTTTTGGATAATTCGTTAGGGAGTTCCTGGAGATCATCTCGTGATGGTCCAACCCCAGGAAAACCGAATAGTGTCTACTTTACCAATGCGCCTCCGAACATCCGTAAAGTCAATCATCTGCCTGAGCAACCAACTGTAACCGACCCAGTAGTCATTACTGCCCTTGTTACCGACCCTGATAAGGTCGCGGCGGTCACCCTAGAATATCAAGTTGCTGCAGCGGGCGACTACATTCCATCTCATCTTCCCCTTCCAGTTGAAAATAAGAATATTGATCTCTCGAAGTCTCGACAAATCAACCCTGCCTACAGTTCTGGATGGGTAAGTTTACCCATGTTGGATGATGGACTAGGGGATGATTTACTCGCTGACGATAATATCTTCACCGTAACTTTGCCTCCGCAACAACACCGGACGCTAGTCCGCTATCGTATCACTGTAGAGGATATTCCTGGACTATCCGCCCGAGCCCCTTTTTTAGACGATCGCTCTCTGAACTTTGCCTACTTTGTCTATGACGGAGTCCCCGATTATTTCGGAGAGTCTGCTGAAACTCTTAAGACCCTTCCAGTCTACCATCTCATCACACGAGAAGAGGACTATGCCGAGTGCTTCGCCTATGATAACGCTGACCAAATCACCCAGGGACGAGAGGCTCGTTTTTTTTACAACTGGAGTGGAACGATCGTCTACGACGGCGTCGTTTATGATAACATTCGCTACCGACTGAGGGGGGCAAACGGACGATATTACGGCCAAGGAAAACGGTCGATGCGATTCCGTTTGAATGATGGATACTATTTTCAGGCTAGAAATCAACTTGGTCAGAAATACCCAAAGAAATGGCGGACCCTCACGCTTGGAAAAGGCTTTGATAATCGAACTACTTTAACCTTTGGGCTCAACGAGGCTCTTAGTCTTTATCTTTTCAACAAGATCGGAGTCCCCGCGATTGATACTCATTGGGCCCATTGGCGGGTGGTTGACGGAACCGCCGAAGCGCCAGACAAGTGGAATGGTGATTTCCAAGGAATGACATTCGTCATGGAGACCTACGACGTTCGATTTCTTGAGGCGCATGGACTAGAGAAAGGAAACTTATATAAGCTGATTAACCAGACCCGTGACTGGGAAAAGCAGCAACGTTATCAGGCAAAAAATGGAATTACAATGGGCCGAGATCACGACCATGTTGAGAGGTCGTTAGATGGTGCAGACACAGCCTCATTTATCTCCCAACATGTGAACCTTGATCGCTGGAATCGCTGGCATGCTTTGGTGGAGGCAATCAGGCATTACGACTATTGGCCCGATGCAAATAAAAACATGGTCTACTACTTCGAGCCAGCAGCGAATCGTTACAAGGGAAAGCTTTGGATCCTACCATGGGACACGGATGCAAGTTGGGGACCAAACTGGAACAGAGGGCATGATTTAGTTTATAATTCTCTATTCCCAGCTTTTGGCGATGGGGGAGATACTAACACTACCCCCGAACTCTGGCCGGACTATTTTAACACGGTTCGGGAATTACGAGACTTGTTATGGCAGCGCGATCAAATTTTTCCGCTCATTGATGAATTTGCCGACTTTATTACTCCCTTCGAAGCTGCCGACGCGTCCCGCTGGAAGGACGCTCCATCGGATGCAGGAAATTATTTTGGGCTAGGTGGTGCAGGTGCAAAGTCAATTTCTTCTCTTGCACGTGATATGAAAAGCTTCGCCTTTGTCGGGGGAACTTGGCCAGGTGCAAGTGTCGGCCCGGGTGGGCGGGCGGCTTATCTTGACGAGCTTCAAGCTTCAAATGGAGAAGGTCCGAGTATTCCTTCCACCCCGACCATCACATACTCTGGACTATTAAATTTTCCTGCTAATGGTTTAGTGTTTGAGAGTAGTGGTTTTTCTGACCCTCAAGGAGAAAATACCTTCGGGGCTATGGAGTGGCGAGTTGCCAAAATTACCAATCCTAATGCACCAGGACACAATCCGGAAGAACGTTTCAAACTAGAATGGCAAGCCGAGTGGGAATCTGGTGAACTGAATACTTTTGACCCTTCTCTAGCTCTCTCTTCCAGCGTGGTCTACCCAGGGTATACTTACCGAGCTCGGCTACGCCACAAGGACAATACCGGTCGTTGGAGTCATTGGTCATCCCCGATAGAATTTACTCCGACTCTTCCAGATATTTCTCCTTATTTAGATGGCCTGATCATATCAGAAGTGATGTATCATCCAAGTGATCCTAGCAATGCAGAGTATGCTGCGGGTCATACAAACGACGATGATTTTGAGTTCATTGAGCTCCGCAATATTGGAATGGCCTCTCTTGACCTCACTGATTTACGTCTCACCAAAGGGGTAGACTTTGATTTTTTAGGATCAAAAATAACGCAGCTCGATCCAGGTGAATTCGTTCTTGTTGTTTCAAATCTTGAGGCAATGGAAATGCGCTATGGCTTGGGGCTTCCAATTGCTGGCGAATGGGACACAAAAGATAAACTCAATAATGGGGGAGAGCGTATCAAACTATCCTTTGGGGCAGGGGTTCCAATTCGAGATTTCTCCTATGATGATAAGACGCCTTGGCCTACTGAACCAGATGGGGCCGGTTTTTCTCTCGTGATTAAATCCGAGAACGCTTCAACAGATCCCAACGTGGCAGCGAATTGGAAGTCTAGTTCTGTGCCCTTCGGTACTCCTGGGAGAGATATTTTAAGCGGGCCTTTCGCTGAATGGATGGCCGCCCAAAGTCAGGCTAATCCCTATTCAAACTTTGGGTCCTCTTCCTTATCTAATCTGCTTGCCTATTCGCTGGGTGCTGATTTCAAGGCAAATCCCGATACTGCGCTCCCCAATATGATTGTTGTGGAAAATGAAGGGATTTCCTACCCTGCTTTGAGCTACCGACTACGCCAAGAAGCGAGCGACCTCACTCACCGCGTTGAAGTATCGGAAAATCTTCAGACTTGGCAAAGCGGTGACGCTCTAACCGTCATCGTAGCTCCTCCCTTTAACAATGGCGACGGAACAGATACTCATATCATTCGTTCAATTTACCCGCTCGATATGAAGTCTTCGCGATTTTTGCGCCTTCATGTTGAGATTTCGCCTCGATAGGATCTAACTTAAGCATCTGAGCAATCACGATGCATTTGAGAAGAATCATCAAATGTTGTGGAAAAGAGAAGATTAAGATTATGAGACTACCTGCCTCAAGGGCTTTAAATGTAATTATCAAGGCAAGAGTAGGCCGTTCGTTTTCTACAAATTTTGGCCCAAATCCTAGAACTCGTAACATTGTGAAATGCCCTAAATTCTTTGATTCTCGGGGGTGCCATGACTTTGTTAAGAGGTCGTGTATTTCCACAATGAAGAAGACGGTCACCCTAGCTATGGGTATTATTTTTTAGCAATCCGTCATTCTAAACAACGTAAAGCAATGAAACTATCCCTTAAAAATATACTTCTCCCCGCACTCTTGGTCACCGCATCTGAAGGGGCATACGAGGCCTTTACAGATAATTTTGACGGCCCCTCGTTAGATGAGGCATACAGGCAAGAGGGATTGCAAGATGCTCATTTGGGAATTACAGACGGGGCTTATTTTTTGACTGACGAGAGAGACGGGCAGGGAACCAAGATCACACGTTCGACTGGGGGAGAAATTGATTCCTTCCGAAATGAAATTGAATTTGTGATGGAACCTTTCCGTCTTCTTGGAAATCCCGGAACGCAATCTGACTTCAAATGGAAAATGTTTGGTCCTGATGGGTTCATGGAACTAGTTTTAAATAGCTTTGGAAAATTAAGGCTGTATCACAATGACTCTGAAGGGTCGTCTGGCAACATTACCGAGAATTCTGATATCGGAATAGTAGATGGAGACCGTATCAAGCTCATTGTTGATTATGACATCGATACCGATAAGATGGAGGTCACGTATCAAATCAACGACGACGACCCTGTCGTGTTCCATTCTGGAGGGGGAATTAGCGGACGAGTTGGGGATTTAATCACAAATTTTGTTCAGGTTGAAATGTTCAAATGGAACAATTCAGAAGTTACAAAAGGAGTCGTCGCGGTAAACTACTGGAACCTTGGTGCTATTCAAGAGCCTGAGGCACCTGCGGGACCTCTAGTTTTATCGATTGGCCCTGACGGTGACGGCCTAGAGTTTACTTGGCGAAGTCAGGAAGGTAAGGTCTACGATTTGGTAAGTTCAACTACTCTGGAAACTTCTCCTGCTACTTGGGCACCTTACAACGATGGAGTTAACTCTTCATACGAGAACATCGCGGCATCTGGATCAGGGACCAACACCTTGAGTAAGGTCGGAATTTTGGGATCACCCCGCTTATTCGCTATTGTAGAGAAAGAATTTCAGCCTCTTCTAATTGAGAATTTTGATTCCCTCGGAAATTTAAGTCTGCCCGCAGGATGGGAAGCTTCCGACAATGGAGAAGGGAGCCAATGGCAAGTGGGCACACCAAGCGGAGTTAATACCGAACCTAGCGCTGCGGCATCTGGCGTCACCTGTGCCGGCATTAACATTGGCGGAGATTACACGCCATCAGCAGATGCATCACTGACCACGAGTGTTTTCACAGTGCCCGCTTCAGGAGCAACATTAAGTTACAGCCAATATATCGATACCGATTTCCCTCCCCAAGCTGATGTTGGTTCCATCGTAGTACTCTCAGCTGCTACGAATCTTCCTTTGGTCGATGGAGATGTTGCTCTGAATATAGAAGGAACAAGCCAAGAGTGGACCAAAGAGTCTTTACCCCTTCCAGAGGCCGCAAATGGCCAAGAGGTAAGACTTCAATTTCGCTTTGTCTCCGACAACGACGCTAACGTCTTTGCAGGTTTTTATGTCGATAATGTGAGCGTCGTTCCAGGGACCTGATAGTTCCCGGAAACAAAAATTAAAGGTGTTAAAATCGCCTTATCGCCTTCTCTAATGGGAGAAAAAAAGTCTATGTACGTATTCAGGCCCGTAATAATTTTTGTGAACCGTTATCTGATTGCCTTAATTTTTTTTCTGCCCGCGGCTTCTCTCTCTAGAGTTAAGGCTCCGAACTTTGTAATTATCTACGCAGACGATCTTGGCTATAGCCAACTCAGTATTCCGATGATGAAGGAGAAGCCGGAATATGCTCATCCGCTCCATCAGACTCCAAATATTGCAAAACTTGCAAAACGCGGGATGCGTTTTTCAAGTGCCTACGCGCCTTCGCCGGTCTGCACACCTTCACGGGCCAGCATTCAATTCGGAATGACCACCGCCCGCGTCGGATGTATTTCAATCCATGATGTTGTGATGAATAAACGACGAATCGATATGGGCAAAAATGTCTCAATCGCTGAGATGATTAAGGCCGCAAATAAGAATCATGTAACTGCTTTTTTTGGAAAAGGATGCACACCCATGGGCTGGTTTAAGGACCACGGCTACGATGTTACCGACTTTAATCATAAACATCCAAACGGAAATGCACACGGTGACTGGTGGGAGCCTCATACTAAAACTCCAATTCCTGATAACGACCCAAAGCGTGTTTTTAGCCTCGCCAAAACCTCGGTTGATTTTCTGGAAAAACGAGCTGAGGACAAGAAGCCATTCTTCCTAACAATCTCGCACTACGCAGTTCACGTTCGCAATAGCTCCCTAGCAAAGACCCGTAAAAAATATTTGAGCATCCTCGCAAAGGAGAACGGAATCAATGGTGGCATCTCTGATAACAAGGCTGGGGAGAGCAATAACCTCCGTTCACTTTGGGAGCAGGCCAACTATGCTGCGATGATGGAAGACATGGATACTTCCATCGGCCTTGTGCTGGACAAGTTGAAGGCTGTAGGGCTTGAGGAAAACACTTACGTTATCTTCTCCTCCGACAATGGTGGGGGAAACCAAAATCCGCCTCTTCAGGGCGGTAAAGCCAGAATGTGGGAAGGTGGTTTGCGTGTCCCGATGATTGTTGCCGGACCAGGTATCGAGGCCAATTCGCAATGTGATCATCCGGTTGCGCAGTGGGATTATCTCACCACCATGCACGATCTAGTTGGTAGCGAAGTGCCATTGCCTAAGAATCTCGATGGTATCAGCCTTCGTCCAGTTTTTGAAAAAGGGAACGCCGGTAAACTTGCGAAGCGCGAATCTGGCTTCATCTTTCATTTTCCCGCTTTTTACACCACCCCAATCACGGCCTTCCGCTTAGGTGATTACAAGCTTATGCGCCAACTTAATACAGGCGAAATCAAACTCTTCAATGTCGCTGAAGATATGGCCGAATCAAAGGAACTCTCAAAAAAAATGCCAAAAAAGGTTAAAGAAATGGTGCTGAAATTGGATGCCTACCTCATGAGAGTCGGAGCATGGTCGATAAAAGAAGTTTACGATACACGACAAGAAGAACTGGATGGGTGGATAAGGCAGGATCTGAAGCGAATCACCGAAACTAGAAAGAAACTGACAGAACAAGATTTGAAAATTGAAACTAAGAGTAAGTTGAAAACTGGCATGCAAAAGGCACTTCAAAATTCGAAAAGGCATCAAAAAGGACTTAAAGAGCTCGAAAGGCAACGAACTTCTTCGGATTGGTTCTAATACGATTCCCATTTTTTCTTTTCAAAATGATATCCAAGTTCGTCCCCTTCCTTTTGTCGTTTATTTTTGTTCTGAAGGTAGCGGCTGACAATCCTCGCCCAGATCTTCCGAATATTGTCTTCATGATGGCTGACGATATGGGCATTGGAGATACCAGTGCCTATCTAGGAAGAAAGGCGTCTCCTCATGCGAGGTTTGTAAAAAAAACTCTACGGACCCCAAATTTAGAATCGTTTGCGGAAGAGGCCCTAGTATTCACCAATGCCTACGCACCAGCTTCGATGTGCTCGTCCACTCGTTATTCCTTACTGACCGGTCGGTTTGCCCATCGCTCCTATCTTAAGCAGCAAGGATGGCTGCCACATGGCCCAAATGCCCCTATGATTCAGCGTGAGTTGACGACGCTACCAGAAATGCTGATAAGAAAAGGTTATAGAACAGCTGCGATTGGTAAATATCACGTGGGGATGTCGTTCAGCGATTCTTTCGGCAAGGCTGCTGATGATTTCGATTACCATGATGTCGATTTCACAAAACGAATTCTCGATGGGCCGACCCATCATGGGTTTGAAGAGTTTTTTGGAGTGCCGGGAAATACCGAGGATCCGCTCGATACGGAACCCCGTGTCTTCATTCGTGATGATCATTGGACGTTCAACGATCGTAAAGCCATGAAGTATATTGGTATGAAGAATCGCAAAAATCGGATCCTCGCTGCACCAGATTGGGATTTAGCTAAAATTGGACCAACCTTCCTTGGCGAAGCTCTAGCATTTTTGAAACGGCAGGAATCTCAATCAGAATCACCATTCTTTCTTTACTACGTCCCATGTGCGAACCACTTCCAGCGAAATCCGGGTGGAGATTACGCTGTGCCCGATGTGATTGCTGGAGTGAGAATTAAAGATAAGAGTCGTTACTCGGATAACTCTTCTGGTGGTGACCGCGAAGACATGGTTCTTGAGAACGATGTAGCCTTTGGCGCACTTATAAAATCTCTCCGAGAGATGGATGATCCCCGCTGGCCCGGACACAAAATGATCGAAAATACTCTTGTCATTTTCACCAGCGATAATGGTCCAAATGTAGGAGATAATTTGGGTTGGAATCCAGAGAGTGGCGGATTACGAGGCAAGAAAGCTAAGATTTGGGAAGGGGGTATTCGTGTTCCTTTCTTGGTATCTCTGCCGGGGCGGTTTGAGGGTGGAACTGAAATCGACTCAATTTTTTCGCTTACTGACCTCTTTGCCACCCTGGCTAGTTTAACGGGATACGAGTTGATGCCAAGCGAAGCGCAGGATAGTCAGGATTCATTGGTCTATTGGGAAGGTGCCATAAAGGCTCCGGATACAAGGCCTCGAGTATTTTTCTGCCATCTTGGACCTCCGTATTCGAATGACGTGCTTGCGATTCGCAAAGGTAATCTTAAAGTGATTGTAGATGGTGGCCTTGTCATGCCATGGGGCAAAGGTGGCCAACTAGGGGCATCAGCCCCAGTTGAAGCCTACAACCTAGAAGCAAATGCCTATGAAAAGCAAAAGAACAAAGGCGGCGAAGATAAGGAGGAATGGGCAAAAGGAACTCTAGCCTTAGCAGAAGAATTGCTGAAAATCCACAACCGCGGCCATGCCCGAAAATTGAATCTGAAAGTAGGAAATGACCTAATTTATGATCCAGGATGGCATAATTTACGCAATGATTTGGATGGTGAAATCGGTTTTCAATTTTCGGTCGAAAAAGCTCAGAGTGTGACTCATCTGGGGATGTGGGTCGCTCCGGATTCGGCGCGACCGGCACGAAGGGCACGTGCTGTAGGTAGCGAGTTAGATCGTGACCGGCCAGCAAGAGCGGGAAGAAATACGCTATCGACAAATCATGTTGTGAGACTTGTGACTTTAGAGGGAAAGGAATTGGCCCGTGTTGAAATTATCCGAGGTGAGAAAAATAAAAATGGAGAATTTCACTATAAGGAGCTTTCGCATTCCGTTAATCTGTTAGTGGGAACAAAGTATTTTCTTCTTCAGTCTACGAGACCCTTTGATGGTGATCCATTTCGTGATCCAGCTTCATTTGACGGATTGTCACCGCTCATTCACCCACAATTTTGTATTGAGAGAAGCGTCTTGATTCAATCTGGAGATCTTAAAAAGGCCCGTCTCATTCCCGCCTTCGCAGATTTACATGAAGCCTTCAGTCAGTTTCGCTTACCCGTGGGCCCAAGTTTAAAAGTCAAAAGTCAAAAATAGCCATATGAAACAAGTCCTCTCCTTTCTATGTTTCTCTATCATCTCTGTCTTTGCAGATGAGAAGAAACCAAACATTATTTTTATTCTGGCCGATGATCTCGGCTGGGCAGAATTAGGTTGCTACGGTAACGACTTCCACGAGACCCCAAACCTTGACCGGCTGGCAAACGAGGGAACACGTTTCATCAATGCTTATGCAGCGGCACCAGTCTGCTCGCCCTATCGCGCAGCACTATTAACGGGACAAGTACCTGCACGAGTTGGGATCACAGACTACCTACGGCCCGATGCTTCAGATGGTCTCACACTTGATCATCTAACTTTACCAGAGATGCTGGCTGGCGGCGGCTATACTACTGGAATGATTGGTAAGTGGCATCTAACCGGATACCGACATCATGGAGCGAAGATCGAGACTCGCCCTAAGGATCATGGCTTTTCATGGAATATTGGCAGTGAAGTTAAGAGTGTCGGTAACGGTGCTAATACATGGCCTTATGTGTTTCGCACACAGCCAATTCCGTGGATTGACCTGAAGACAAATCGGCTTGGAAAAGAGGAATACCTTACCGACCGACTGAATCTGGAAGCAGTTGATTTCATCGAACGGAGTGCGAAGAAAAAGGAGCCATTTTTTCTGTATCTCAGCCACTATGCGCCTCACACAATTTTAAACGGCCGAAAAGATCTTGTCGAAAAATACCGAAAGAAACACCCGCCAGGTAAATCAGGGAGGGAAGACTCCTACATCTCCGAAGACGCGGGTCTAGGAAAAGGTGATCCTGGTAACCACTGGGCGATCGACCACAATCCGCATTTAGCAGCAATGTTAGAATCGATTGATGATGGCGTCGGAAAAATCGCGGCTAAATTAGAGGAGCTAGGAATTGCAGAAAATACGATCCTTATCTTCACCAGCGATAATGGGGGTGAATCTAATGTCACTTCCAATGCTCCTCTTCGTGGTGGTAAGAGCGAACTCTACGAAGGAGGTATTCGTGTTCCCTTAATTGTTCGTTGGCCGCGTTGTGTTCAGAAGAAGGCAACCTCCACGTTACCAACAATGAATACGGATTTCTACCCGACTTTACTCGAAGCAGCTGGAGTGAAAAAGAGCCCCAAGCAAAAAATCGATGGAATCTCGATTCTCGCAAATTGGAAAGATGTTAAATCAGCACCATCACGTGAATTTCTCGCCTGGCATTACCCCTTAGATCGGCATCATTTCCTTGGTGGAGTATCAGCCGGTGCCATCCGAGCTGGAGACTGGAAGTTGATAGAGCATTTCGATACCGGTAAATCGCAACTGTATTCGCTCGCTGATGACCCATCAGAGAAGCAGAATCTTGCTTCCGAAAATCCTAGTAAAGTTGCCGAATTAAAGGCCAAATTGAGTTCGTGGCGAAATAAAGTGGGAGCAAAGATGGCGGACACCGCAACCAAGAATTAAGAAAGTCCGATTTCTTCAAAACAAACCCTAATTCCTCATATGAAGCCTATTCCTGCACTGGGCTTTATCAACTATAACGAAGGGTCAAACAAAGCGCTCTTGCTCTTGTAGAAAAGTAACATGCAATTTCAAAAAGTCTCAAATCGCCTGAGTGTATTGATTTCGACGGGTCTTGCGCTACTTAGCTCAGCCTTATTAGGCCAGGGAGCTGATATTTTTTATACCGGCGCAGGCAACAATAATCGGTGGGATTACGCGGCCAACTGGAATGGTGGAACGATTCCCAATGATTCAAGAACTGGAGCCGCCTTCAATCGGGAGGGAACCCAAGTCGTCCTCAATTCTTCCACTTCCGCACTCTGCAGGGGGTTCATGCTTGGTATGTATGGCAAAACTAATTCTGCTACCGTCAAAGGAGGTCTGCTTGAATGTACTTGGTTAGATGTCGGGCGTTGTGATCAAAATGGCGGTAATGGAACACTCACTATTTCAGGCGGGGAAATCAGGATTGCTAATTATCTGAACATTCCTACCCAATTTGCGACACAAGTTGACCCTAACAAAATCGGCTACGGCCGCGTGGACTTATTGAACGGTATTCTCAGCGCCACGACTTTGCATATCGGAAATGGCCAGACTGGATCTAATGGGGGATTGGGAATCCTGCATATAACGGATGGTATTCTCATTCTCAACGGTGATCGAACAAGCCAAATTCAAGACTATGTCGCCGATGGAAAAATCACCACCACGGAGCCCAACACCATTCAGGTTGATTTTAATACCTCCAATCAAGGTAAGACAACAATCACTGCTGGAATTATCGACAATAGCTACAGGGGGTTTGCAGATCAACCATATCCTCCAAATGGACTAGAATCTTGTGATACTGTCGCCGCTATTTCCTGGAAATCCGCAGAAGGAGCAGAGAGGCAGCAAATCTATTTTGGCACCAGTTCCAATCCACCACTCGTCGCTAATGTCAGTGGAAATAGAACTGAGTATGAGCTGCCAACACTAAATCCTGAGACCACTTATTATTGGAGGGTTGATACTACGAAAGGAGAATTCACAAATCGCGGACCAATTTGGTCATTTTTTCAAAGGCCCGCAAACGTATGCCCAAATATTGCTCCGCCATGGAATGACTATTGCGTTTTTCTACAGCAAGAAATCCAAGGAAAAAAGCATGGCTTTCTTGCCGGGAACAAAACTAATTATATTGGTGGATTTATGCCATCTTGGCGACAGCAAGAAGATGAAACGATAGGATTTACACACCCTTTTCACAACGACCTAAGAAGCCGAGGCTTCGGTATGGTTAATGATGAGAAGACTGGCTATGGACACGACTTAACGGGTTGGGAATTCTACAAATCCACCAAGGTTGCATACGGCACTGTTATTATCAATGGGCAACGCTACGAGAGTCCCGTTCCCATAGCGATGTATTGGAGGCCAGATCGTATGATCTGTGAATACCTCGTTGGCGGAGTCACTATCCGTGAAGAAAAATTTATCGCACTCAATGATACAGCCTGTTCCATTATAACATCGGATTCTCCTATCACTCTTGAATTCGCTGGTCAGAGTTTTTATGACCCTAGAGCAACAGTGAGCACTACGGCTACTTGCACCTTCGATAGCACGAACAATCTTGTTCACCTTGTCGAAGGCGGAATAAATCTAGTGAAGCCATACCAACAGGAAGTCAAACAGGGCGTCATGATGTATGATGGTATGAGCACTATTTTATCAGCGTCGAAAACACTGGAAAACTACACGAACACTACCGAGGCTACAGGTCAGCAAAAATACAGCTTTACATTACCTTGCGACTCCAACGGGCTATCACTCGTATGGGCAATGAACGATGATAAAGCTATCGCGATTGCTCAGGCGCAGAGCGTGTTGGCCGACTCTAATACAGCACTAGAGGAAAAAACAGATCACATGAATGATCTGCTCAATAATCAAATTCCATACTTCCGTTGCTCAGACGACGAGATCGTTCAAGTCTATTACTTTCTTTGGGCAATCTACTTGATGTATTACATCGATGTCGATGAAGGGTTCGAGCGATATTCGCATACCCAAACTGCGGTAAACAACTTTCTCGGGATGCATCGTTACGATGCAAACATCCAAATTCCAGTAGGCTCGTGGATCGCAGATAAGGAATCCTATGCCAATGGTAATGTTTTACTTTGGAAAGAGATGCTACCATTTGCTGATTTAACCACTGGCCGGATCCCTGCCGATAATATTGGAAAAACGTGGTATTCAGGTTTGTCAGGTGGCGTCACTGGCCACGTAATTGGCGCCTGGAAGATTTATGAGCACTCGCGCGATAAAGCATTCCTCGGGAACGCTTACGATTTTTACAGAGCACTCATGTGGAATAGCATCCCTGGTTTTTGGGGGCACCAATATGAAGCAGCAGAAATCCTTAGTAAAATGGCGCTGGAACTCGGGTATCACCAACAAGAAGCCGATCATTGGCAAAATATTGTAAACGTCACTAATTATCAAAATTGGTTCGACTCCTTGTGGCAAAAGAATGGCGTCAAAGACTACTTCGGTGCAGGTGATCCTAACAAACTTAGCTGGACTACTTTCGCTTACTTGAACCTCAAAGATTTTCCTGAAGATCTGGCCCGCGATATGGTCGAAACATGGGCCTTGGATGATGTGACCGGATTTAATCGCCAAGGACAAATAGGCACCAATGATTTGGTCTCGTGGCAAGAGCTTATTGATAATGGTGGTAACACAAACTTTATGATCACACCGGACACCAATTTTTTCGCCCTTAAAGGGATCTATCGTTCTGGGGTCTATGACCACGCGAATAGGCTTACTCTAGCACACCTAAAAAACTACCATATGAAATGGGGGATTCCTTGCGCGCCCGAGGCAGTCAGGGCTGATTACGGATTTCATGGCGATCAATACTCCAATTTTAACGCCGGGAAGATCCTTCTCATTCTCGAGGATATTTGTGGGCTTTCATACTCATTAGTAGAAAACTCTTTCACAATAGCTGACCATATGCCCCAAGAATGGACTTTTATGGAAACATACGTTCCAATTAAAAACGGAGGTCAAAATTATTGGACACGTTTCAAAATCAAACGCAACGAAGTAGGCGGGATTATTAACAAAGACCTTGAAGTTGAAAATAATAGGCTGCTCAATTTGAATATTGAACCTTGGCTTGAAGATATTTCCGTCCTTGAAGCACCTCCAAATTACAACTCTACGACTAGCTCTAGTCAAATTACCTATCAATTTCAAAATCAAGTTGACCTCTCTTTGAGCCTTAAGTTAGCCGATCCCGATCAGATCGATATCTTGGATCTTAGCTTTACCGTCTCTCCGCTTCTACACGATAAGCAAGATAAGGTATGCATTCGATTTGGGATCGGTAATCTCTCCACTTCTTTTTCAACAATTCTCCTTGAACGATCAAGTAGCTTGCAAGCGAATGATTTTAATGAGGTTTATCGATATGAAATCGACAGTAAGGCTGAAATTCTTGGGGCAAACATTCAATCGAACATATTGCCTAATTACTTTACGATATTTGACCAGTTGCCTCCTGAAGAAAGAGCTTTTTATCGAGTTCGCATGCTTGAGTGAGATCGCGCAATGATGTTGGTTTATTTCTACAAAAACTGGCTCAAAATCTTGGGGGCTAGGGCTTGCCTACAAGAAACTTAATGTTTCAATCGGGGCTGGGAGATGATTAGTGATTTGGACCAGTTTTGCGCCCAGTATGGCTGCACTCCGAGTTTGAGAATTGAAGCGCCTGGGCGTGTCAATTTGATTGGAGAACATATTGACTATCTTGGCGGTTGCGTCATGCCAGTTGCTATCGAACCTAAAATTACGCTCTTGGTCGCGCCAGAATCTAATGGAGGTAAAATTGAGCTTTGGTCCGCGGAGCAAGAGGATACCAAATACAAAATTTCACCGAAAGATTTTACTCCGAAGACTATTCCTGAGGAGCATTGGTTAAATTATGCAATCGGCGTCATGGGTGCATACGCCGAGCAAGGAGTTATGACTCCGGGATGTCGTGTTGGCATTTTTTCTACCCTGCCGGCTGGTGCCGGATTAAGTAGCAGCGCAGCTCTAGAAACAGCATTCGCATTACTGATTGAAGAACTTAGCGGTCAATCCTGTTCTATCTTAGAACGAGCGTTACGCTGTCAGAGAGCCGAACATGAATGGGTTGGCGTTCCTTGTGGAATTATGGATCAACTTTCAGTTGGCGCTGGGCTTAAAAATCACGCCTTGCTGATTGATTGCCAGGAGCAAAGTATCAAGCCGGTTCGACTACCAAAAGGGCTCAACCTTGTGGTGGCAGACAGCGGTGTAAAGCATGCCTTGGCCGATGGAGAATATCGCGAAAGGCGTCAAGCTTGCGAAGCAGCTTTGGAAATATTGCATGAAAATTCTTGGCGAAACATTTCACTTGAATCTGTCCTTAAAAATCAAGATGCGCTGGGAGATCGGCTTTTTAAGAGAGCCCGACATGCAGTGACTGAAATGCAACGGGTAAATGAGTTCTCAGATGCCTTAATAAATAATCAAATTCCAAAGATGGCTCAATTGATGCAGGATAGCCATCATTCACTTCGTGATGATTTCGAAGTTTCCTGTCCAGAGCTTGATGTCCTTGTGGATGCCGGATTCGCCTTTGGGGTGGAAAAGGGACATGCTGGTTCTCGTATGACCGGGGCTGGTTTTGGTGGTTCTACAATTCATCTTGTTCACGAGTCTATTACTTCCAGTTTTATTGAACATCTGCGCTCGCGATACCAAAAAGCATTTGGACGTGAATTAAACTGTTTCATTACTCAAGCTTCAGATGGTGCTCGCCTTCAATCCTTAGACACCTTGAAGCCTGCTCTATAAATTTATACAGGTCTGTTTTATCTTTCTCAGGCCTACTGATGGCCTTTTATTCTGAAACCGTGAAAGAGATTCCGATGCTAGAAGGCTCTGCTTACGATATACTGCCAGAGTAGCAGGAGTTGAGTATTAACATCGTCCCGCACTTTGTCTTGAAAGAGAAAATCGGCCAGATGCCCTCAACAATCCAGCTACCCCAAGTGCACTCCTTCGTCCGGGCGATACATATCGGCACATAATGATCCATCGTTTCTCTGCGAAGTAGCTTTTCACGAGTGGGAAGGAGGAGCTGCCTGCATCCGAAGCTGTCTCGGTGTGATCCCCCGTGCTTTTTTTAGAATATAACCAAGGTATTCATGATGTCTAAATCCGCAGCGTTCAGCAATGTCAGCGAATGTTAGATTTGTGGACTGAATCAGCCTCTCCGCTCTCCGCAATCGCATCTCGGCAAGAAAAGCGTGGAGACTCACACCAACTTCGTCGCGAAAGCGAACCTGTAATCGGGTTCTGGATAATCCAACCGCCTTTGCAACATCCTCGTTGGTGATAGGCTCAGAAAGATGCTCCCGAATAAACTGGATCGCATTTCTTACCTCGGGATCTGATATACTACGGCTGTCAGAAGATTCCCGCACAACAATTTGATTGGGCGGTATCAGAATTCTTTCCGATGGAGTTGGTTCACCATTGATGATTTTGTTAAGGAGGTTGGCAGCTTCGAATCCCACGCGCCGGTGTCCTCCTCGAACACTCGAAAGATTTGGGGTCGAAATTTCACAAAGCGCGAGATCATTGTCGACTCCCACCACCGCTAGCTGTTCGGGGACTATGATTTCTGCAGCTCGACAAGCTTCAAGAAGAGTCAGGCCACATTGGTCACTACATACCATGACCGCGCAAGGTTTTGGGAGCTCAAGAAGCCATTGCTTGAGTTTTGAAAAGTGAGCGGAATCACCCTCCGAAATACCACGAAGTGAATTAATCCAAGCAAAAGATTCTCCGCTTTCACTAACCTTACGAAAGGCCTCGCCCCTCCGCTGTGACCAGCTTTCTCCCTCGATACCATAGAAGGCAAAATGGCGAAAATCTCGGTCAATAAAGTGTTGCCCAATTTGCTGGGAAATTTGCTCATCATCCACTCGGATCAAAGGTAAATTATGAGGTGGAACTCCGAGAACATCAACAACTGGAACGTTCAAATCTTTAAGGGATTGCAACATATTATCACTCTGTATTCGAGCGATCACGCCATCCCCCTCCCATGTTTCAAGCCAATCAGGGACTTGATCGACAAGCCCTCGAGCTGCATGAAAAATCTCCCAGTTATCGTGATTACGAGCAAATTCAGCGATTCCTCTAAGGATTTCTCTTCCTGAACCAAGAGAGGTTTCCACAAGGAGTGCTATGCGCTTTCTTTTCAATTTCACTGGTTGTAATCCCGGGTTCTATGGAGAACAGAGGGTGAGCTTTGTATTAACTAGAATCTTTCCGTGGAAAAATTAGCGATCTCTTAGGAAAGGAGGAAAATCTCCTCGCTAGGTTCAACTAGACAAAGATTCACTAAATTTTTTTCATTAGGGAAGTTGAACCTTTAGAGCCTGGGTCAATTCTTTCCCCTCAGCAGCCCGCTCTCCATCAACCCAAACAATAAGCTTACTCTGATTTCCAGGCTTACGTTTGTCCCAGTCTTTCTTCCAAATGATTTCAATATTATGATCGTGGTAGCGTAAGTCTCCAAGATAGAAGTAATCCCAAGCCTTTTCTGGAAGAAGTGGATGAATTGTAAATTGCCTTTCATGATCCGATTGAAACCCGAGAAGGTCTTCAATAAGCATATCAGGAAAGGTAGAATGAAAATAATCCTGTACATCACCGAAACCTTTTCCCATAGCGGGAAGACTTTGGACGACGTCGCCACCACCAGGCATACGGTATCCCCCGGTTCTAGGTAGATACCATTCGCCAATCGTGCGCCTACGTCCATGAAGTTCCACATATTGGCCCATGTGATGGTAGAGTAATTCTCGATCCGCTTTAGTAATTTCGCCGCGGCGCCCTTTGTAATTTCGCAGATAGTTGGCGTAAGCTTTGTAGACAATCGAGTTCTGGAAGGGCCATCCACGACCATTCCAGCCGTAGGACATCTCATTGAAAAAGTCGTGACGATATTCGGCCGTCGACATCCCAAAAGGTTGCTTGAAACCCATCTCGTCATCTAACTGTTTCCAAGCAATATCAAATTTAGATTCTTCCTCGGGGAGCATATTGAAATACCAGGGTGTATAACCCACCGTTTCCCTTATCAGTCCCAATGGATCACCAACATCTCCCGTGTAGAGATTGTCGCCAGAAAGCCTCGAGTAGAAAAAGGGATCACTAATGCTGCCTCGTTTTTCATAATAGGAATGATTTTCCTTTTTCGCAGGCTTGTGCCAGAGAGCGGTAACAACCTGCTTCTGTATTTTTTCTGCTCTCTGGGTGTATTCTCTAGCTTTGGAATTATTGCCTTGGAGTGAATATAAATTTCCGAGCGACTGATAGTTTCCAAACATATAGCAATTAAGGGAGGGTCGAACGGTGAAGCAGTTGGGATAGCTATTAGGAGTCTTTTTCTTACGCTCTCCGTCCTTGTCGATATACCAATCGTGATTTCCGCCAAAGGGCTGAGGAACAGTATCGTAGTTTTCAAGGCTAAATGGCTGGGGGTAAACTAGGGGCTCGCTTTTCATCCCCTCGGCAAAGGCCAGTTGCCATCCTTTTCCATCAGTAAAATAACGACGCCAACGTTCTTGATTTTTGTATGGGTCTTCCTGATTGATCTCGGCAGTGTAGGCTGAGAACGCACCTTCAGAAGCAATTAGACCCAAAGTAGTAGAGATGGTGAACTCGTTGGCATCATACATATCGAGGCACTTATAGAGTCCATCCGTAATTTTTCCTGGAGCCTTTACCTTAAAAATTGTGTCCCAAACTTGTTGGTGTTTTTCCATGGCTGGTAGGAGTCGGTCTCGCCATCGGGCATCTGGGTGGACCTTCAGCATGGCTTCGGAGGCATCCACCATCCAACTTGTGTAGTGATGGCTTTGGGGTCTTGGCAGAGTGCCTAACCAGCAATTATTCTGGTGTTGCATTTTGTGAGAAGGTGGCCCTGCGAGCCAGTATTCGGCATAAGATTTGAGATACTTTGGATCACGCATCCACCGGAGATCATAGAACTGATGACCAGCTGGAGCCGGAATCGCTCCACTGTTAGCTGCCCAGCCCGGGAAACCTGGAAATTCGGTAAAGACGTAGAATTTTTTTCCATCTTCTTCCCACTCTTTAAGATGTTTGGAAATCATCCACCAACGGTAATTAAAGACCTCAGTGAAATCCTCGTTTGGACAAAGAAATTTTGGGACATTTCTCTCCAGAAACGCTCCATTATTTTCCTTATTGAGCCAGCCATCAAATTCAGGCCGATTTCCATTTAGATGAGAATATCCGTTGAATTCATCAACATCGAGAGCAAGAGTCTTACTTGCCTTCGTCCGGATTCGTTTAAGTTCTCTATCAGGGTTAGTGAAAATTTCCTCCGCTTTGGATGAGGACGTCTGATTGATACGGCAGCCAAGTATTCCCGCCGAGAGTCCGTCATTTAATTGAACCTCAATCTTAAGTTTTTTGGTATTCACTGCTTTGGTAAGCCGCGCGAGGTTGTATTGATCTCGTTCAATCCCCAAATTTGTTTCTTTGATTTTGGCTGCCTGCCACTGGCCATCTTGCCAAAAAGAGATTTTCCAGGCGCGAGGAAGAATCTCTTTGATTTCATTGCGGAAGGAAGCCGCCGCTTGAGCTTCGTCGAACCAATAAATCGAGATATTTTCAATTCGTTTTATTTTGGGGAATTCGTATTGAACCCATTCAAGACTCCCCTTTTTAGGGTGAAAACTGAGTCTGGAAATACCGTAATCTGATGACGAGGATGGTTCGTCCACATCAAGAAGCGATTCAACTGACGCTTCATTGACGGAAGAAGTAATTATTACTTCTTTAGGTCTATCTGTCGCAGAGACATTAAAGGACAGACTACCTAAAAGAAAGATAGACAGAAAGTAAGGGAGTCTTTTTAGAGAAGATTCAAGCATGATTTCGTAATGAGGGACTGCGTTTGGCTGCATACCAGGTTACTGGAACTGCATCTACCTAAACATGTTTGAAACGGATCTTCTTTCTAATCTGTAGGATTTAGATGTTCTAAGATTCTAGATTTGAAGGAACATTTTAAATGCAATTTTAAGCAAATTTATCCTTTCCTATTCACATTTAGACTCTTCAGTGAAACAACGAATCAATCAGCGCGCGAGCACGACCGCTTGAGATTACGGGCCAAGTTTTGTAGAAATCGAACCGGGTTTAATTATTGTTTTTTGGGCTATATTTATCGCAAATCTAATGTTGGCGAGAAGGCTGTAGGCACCACTAACCCAAAGACCTCAGGAAGCCTGAGCCGTTCAGTCTTGATTTTTTGATTTCCCTATCCACGGTCACGGCATGTCCTACGATCTTGTCGTTATCGGTGGTGGCCCAGGCGGATATGTTGCAGCCATCCGGGCCGGTCAGCTTGGAAAAAGGGTAGCCTGTGTCGAAATGGAGCGCGCTGGCGGAACCTGCCTTAACTGGGGATGCATTCCCACCAAGGCTCTTCTCAAAAATGCGCACCTTTACCATCAATTAAAGCACGATGCCGAGACATTCGGACTAAGTTTCGATAACCTCAGCTACGACTGGTCCAAGATAGTCGGCCGATCGCGTCAAGTTTCCGGAAAACTAGCCGGCGGAATTGAATATCTCTTCAAAAAGAACAATGTTGACTATGTCAATGGCTTCGGCTCTGTCCAAGGTCCGGGGAAAGTAGAAGTCAAAAAAGAAAATGGCACGACCGAGATTCTCGACACCAAAAACGTCATCATTGCTACGGGTGCGAAATCGCGCCCGATGCCTGGCTTTCCCTTCAATGGAAACACTGTCATTTCCTCCAAGGAGGCGATGATTCTTGAAAAGCAACCCAAGTCGATGGTCATCATCGGGGCCGGAGCAATTGGAGTAGAATTTGGTTATATTTACAATGCCTTCGGCACTGAGGTCACCATCATTGAAATGATGCCCAATCTCCTTCCAGTCGAAGACGATGATGTCAGCGATGCCATCACCAAGAGCTACCGCAAAGCTGGTATCAATTGCCTCACCGACACCAAGGTCACCGGCACACGTGATAACGGGAGCTCGGTCACCATCACCGTCGAAAACAGCGGCGGCACCAAGGAAATCACCGCTGATTGCTGCTTAGTCGCCATCGGAGTAGCACCCGTTCTTCCGGGAGGCCAACAACCAAAGCTCACCGACCGAGGTTGGGTTGAAATTAGTAATCATTACGAAACTTCTCTACCAAATGTTTACGCAATTGGTGACATTGCAGGACCTCCTTGGCTCGCCCACACCGCCAGCTTCGAAGCGATGCAGTGTGTCGAAGGAATCTTTGTAGAGGGCGCCGCGGTCAAACGCGTCGGAGACTTCCCTGGTTGTACTTACTGTTATCCCGAAGTTGCTTCCGTTGGTAAAACCGAGCGTGCTCTTAAGGATGAAGGTATTGAATATAAAGTCGGTAAATTCCCATACCAAGCCCTCGGAAAAGCACAAGCAAGCGGCGAGACAGAAGGCTTTGTTAAAATCCTCTTCGGTAAAAAATATGGGGAAGTTCTCGGCGCCCATATTATTGGTGAAAATGCCACTGACCTGATCTCAGAGATGGGGCTCGCCTTGTCACTCGAGGCTACGATTGATGATATCCACGCCACCATTCATGCTCACCCAACGCTTGCCGAAGCTATCCACGAGGCTACCCTCGACGCTGACGGCCACGCGATTCACTTCTAGGTTCCTAAAGCTCCGTGGCAAAACTCCCTCCCCGTCCCACTTCACCTCCATCTCGTAAGGCTGAAAGTTCGGCGGGATGGTTTTACGAAATAGAGAGCGAGTCTTTTGGTCCGGTAGACTTTCGCGAACTGCGGAACCTTGCTATCGATTACCAACTTCTTAGTCACCACCTTGTCTGGAAAAATGGGTCTGATGAAAAGCAGGAAGCAGGCAGTATCCTTGGTTTAATACCAAGCAAAAAAAAGGCGCCAGAGCCCATTCCGCCTTCTGAAATTAGCGATCAAAACCCCTATGCTGTGCCTAAGGCTAGGACGATTTGGGAGGGGCCTCCCGGTGGCATGTATCTCCCCCACCTTCACCCTGCAAATCTCTTCCTTTTTTTTCTAACTCTGCTCGTTCCCATCGGCCTAATTTTTCTCTGCCAAAAACTCGTCAGTAACAATACTAGAGATTTCTTAATGTCTCTGGCTGGTATTGGCCTAGCTGCATGGGTCGTGTTAGCCATTATCTACCTGCACCGAGCTTGGGAAATGATGCAGATGTTTGGGGCCCACCTCACTGGAAGCAAAGCAATCCGCTTTCTCTTTTTACCCATCTTCAACTCCCTCTGGTGTTTTGTTGTCGTCTTTGGTTGGGCTAAGTTATGGAATCAGAACGTCCGTAACCATCCAGGACTCCAACCAGCTAGCGCGGTTTGGAGCCCACTCTTCTTCATCTTTCCCATCATGCTCTTAATTAGCCAAGGATTTTTGGTCATGCACTTTTTAACACAGGAATGGCCAGTTGATCTCAGAAATCAAAAACACCTAATTTCACTCAGCGTATGGGGAGTAACACTGGCCCTCACCTTGATTTGTTGGTGCCAGATCGGGCTTTCGATTAACTTTTTGGCAAGGAAGAAGACTTAACGGAATCAATTTTTTTCCTCGCCCTCTTTTTTTTCCACGCTTTGAGCCTCCGTTTGCGTAATTGACCTTGCTCGTTGGCCTGCCAATAGCGGCCCGTCTTAGCGTTAAAACAAGTGAGCCAACCTCCTCGACAAGCCGCTGTATCAATACACACAGTGTGTCCTTTATCATTAGGTTTACCCTTTCGCTGAATTGTATGTCCACACACCACAAGCTTGCCTGAGGAGTGTTCTTTAGCGTCAGAAAAACGACGCCACGCTAGATTCACGGGATCTTGTTTCACCAAAGGCTTCTTGGGAGCAGCTCCCCCATGGACGTAAATTACCTTTCCAGTCTCATAATAAGGCAGGGTATTTCGAATAAATTTCCAATGACTCTCTGGAATATTTGCATAGCGCGCGTTGTATGACGCGATCGTATCTAATCCACCGACCTGACACCAATATTTCAAATGATCGCCCAAAGAACTGGCCTCATCCATGATGATTTCATGATTTCCCTTTAGGAGAATTAGCTTCGCTTCCCATGGCCAGTTAATCAAGTAGTCAATCACTCCCTTACTGTCCGGGCCCCGGTCCACATAGTCGCCTAGCATAATGACCTTGTCCGTTGATACCGGTTGGACAAATTCCAGCAGCGCCTTCAAAGAATTGAGACACCCATGAATGTCTCCTATTGCTAGTTTGCGACCCAAAGCAACTTGGCATCTAAATTAATGCTTTAGATGAATCAAACTCTAAAACGGTTCAATCTCTTCCCACTCCTTCTGGTTTCCCCACAATCTTTTCCAGAGCGCGCTCAGAGAATCGCCCATCTTAGCATGACGCGGAGCTCGGATCACAAGAAATTTGCCCTGATCATCATACAATAAATTCCAGCGAAACATCGCCAGAAGCTTACCAGCCTCGTAATCGCGAACTTCCCCAAATCGTATGTCTATGAATTCTACCTCATGATCCAAAGTTTCGCGAGCCACCCAATGTCCTCGCGAAAACCACTTCAAACCCTTGAACATTTCTTCTTCTTTAAAGGCTTCACAAAGCTGGTGCTGTTTCGCAAAAAAATGATAGCCTGAGATTTCTTTGTCAAAAGGTGACCAGTGAGTCACAAAATAACCGTCATCGGTCTCGATTAAGCCACGCCAAAGAATTGTATTAAAAGGAGTTGGGCTTACTGAAACTAAGTCACCATTCGGAATAGCTTCCACCATCCGGCCCTTAATCTGGTCCATCGCCCAAATTTTCATGATCAAACTGAAAGTGACGTAGAGACAGCTTAAAGAGATTGCAACTATCGCTCCTCTCGTCGAAATACCCTCAAATTCTGATTGCTCACCTTGAGTAGTTTTCTTGGTGTGTCTAATCACAGCTTTCCCAAATCGTTGAGCTAATTTGCCGCACCGATAAACTACCCAGAATAAAAGCGGCAACGTAAAAAATAAATCTATTATGAAGAGATTACTCCAGGCAACCCGCTGATCCGAAAATGGTTCAAAGACCTGTGTCCCATAACTCGTAAAGACGTCGATCAAAACGTGTGTACTCCAAGCCAAAAAAACAAACCAGCCCGCTCGAGAAGCGCTCAATTCCTTCTTCCGGTGCAGCCAAGCCAATGGCTTCGCAAAAACAAATGCAGCCAAAACCATAACGAGAATGGAATGCGAAATCCCCCGATGCCATCGCAGTTCTTCGGCCTGGTCTAACCAAGGATAAAACAAGATATCAAGGTCTGGTAAGGTTCCAAAAAAAAGACCCCAAACCATCCCCTTACCTCCAATCTTACGACCGAGTACTAACTCCCCAACAACCCCTCCAAGCACTGCCTGTGTCACTGAATCCACGGCAGAAAACTACGCTCAATTATCCTTTCATCAAGAGCATCTTAACCCCTACCGCAATCAATAAAATAGCGAACCCCTTCTGCAATTGCAAGTTCGATAGGCTCCGCATCAAATCAGTTCCATACCACGAAGCCATAGCCGCACCCAAAGCTGCGACTGCAACCACCTTCCACTGGATCAGATCTGAATTCACCGCATTATTGACTGTCCCAGATAACCCCGAAACAACTACGACAGCCAGCGATGTTGCTACCGCCATTTTTTGTCCCATACCCAGCGCCATTACAAAGGCAGGGACCATAATAATTCCTCCACCTACACCACAAAGTGCTCCAACCAGCCCCGCAACGATTCCCACTAAAAGCCCGATAATTAGTAACTTAACCATAGCTGTGATAGAAAGCGTCACAGCCTCATCGTGAAAGGCAAAAACGTGAGATTATCGATTCAAGGTAATAATGCCTCTCGATAATAATTATAGGACTCGCCGCTTCATTTCAAACAGCGCGAGCTATCACGGCGCTGTTGAATCGAAGTCGACTGCCCCTTCCCAAATAGAAATCATGAATTCTGCTCATTAGCCCTAATGATCAAAATAGTTATATGATACAATCATCGCAACCAGAAGATTGTGAGTTCATAAATGATTGAAGCCGTCCCTCCTTGAGAAAGAGGGGCGGTTTTTTCGTCAATTCGGACCCCTATTTGCTATGCCCTATGCTATGGGAATAAATTCTTTAGCAGGCGATGACGACCCAATCGATTAGCCGAGAAGCTCATTGCGCGTAAAGATACTCACAACTGGGATGCCCTCAGACTCAATAGCTGCTCGCCCGCCCTCTTCTCGGTCTACTAAAACAAGACAAAACACAACCTCGCCACCTGCTGCGCGAATGGCTTCGATGGCTTTGAGAGTGGATCCCCCAGTCGTAATGACATCGTCTACTACCACAACTCTGTCACCTTCCTTAAAATTACCCTCAATCTGCTTACCGCGACCGTGACCTTTAGGCTCTTTGCGAATATTGAAAACTTGTAAGGCTTTTTCGTCCCCCGCACTCGCCATGCCTACAACTAGCGAAATAGGGTCTGCTCCCATCGTCATTCCTCCAATAGCATCCACAACAAGATTTTCTCTCTCAATCCTCTGCTTCACCAAGGACCAACCAACCTCACCAATCCAGCTTGCTCCCCGATTGTCCAAAGCTGTCAGCCGGCAATCCACATAAAGATCACTCTTCTTACCGGACGCCAACGTGAAATCTCCCGTTCGCACTGATTTCTCCAAGAGCATCTTCTTTAAATTATCCTTCGCACTCATCTCGCCTAAACCCTGAATGAAGAAGCAGAAAAACTCAATTCCTACCCATTAAAAACTGCTCCACTAGAATCCCAACGGGCATAACATCCCACGATTGGTCTGGTCCACCTCAAGCAGGACCAAAATGAATCCCTAGAGCATGGCTAAATTGCTTCAGTTTCTTTTTTTCCCGAGGATCAACGAGAACCAAAGAAATTCCTTTTTTCCCAGCCCGTGCAGTCCTTCCACTACGATGAGTGTAATAATCAATCTGCTCAGGAAGCTGGTGATGCACCACAAAAGCGAGATCTTCAACATCGATACCTCGGGCAGCAACATCCGTCGCGACTAGAAATTGGCTACGCTCTTTTTTGAAAGCGCGCATGACTTTATCGCGTTCGAGCTGGGTTAGATCACCTTGTAAAACACCAACGGAATGACCACGATTGCAGAGTTTTTTGCCAAGAATATCGGCGCCATCCCTCGTACGCGTAAAGATGAGGCCCCGCTGAGAACCCTGCCGGTGAAGGAATTCATCGATAAAATCAGTTTTATCCTCCTTCACACAAATAGCGTAACGATGCTCGATGTTACGATTAACGACGTTCTTCGTATCGACCTTAACCGTCTTGGGGTCTGGTGACATACAGAATTTGATAAGGTCGTCCAGAACACGCGGGAATGTGGCAGAGAAAAGCCACGTCGCTTTACGATTCACGCTGATCTCGATAGCGGAACGAATTTGGTCCTTGAAGCCCATGGAAAGCATTTCATCAGCTTCATCAAGAATGAGGTATTGCACATCATCAAGAGCAACTGCCTTACGCTTGAGAAGATCATAAAGTCGCCCGGGAGTTGCAACGAGGATATGAGTAGGCCGCTGAAGGCGAGCGACTTGGGTATCGATTTTATCTCCCCCTGCTGCAACTTCTAAGAAAATTCTTTGGTCGGCATATTTAGTAAACTTGAAGAGAGCCTTATGGATTTGTTTTGCAAGCTCACGAGTAGGGGCAAGAATAAGGCTCTGAATTTTTTTATTTTCAGGGGCAATTTTAGTGAGCAAAGGGAGACCAAAAGCGGCAGTTTTGCCAGTTCCAGTTTGAGCCTGCGCAACGAAGTCATGTCCACGATCGAGAAGGTAGGGAATAGATTGCGACTGCACCGGAGTAGGTTTTTGAATACCCAGTTCATCGAGACCCTTAACGAGATCAGGAGGTATCCCAAGAGATTTAAAGTCGCTCACAAACCAAGGATGTAGACGCTAGCGAGAATAAAGCCAAGCATGAGCCCACAAGATCTTGAAAAAGAAAAAATAGCAAAGGGACCCTTTCTCAACCTTGTGCACCGTGGGGTATCCTTTCCGGTTTTACTAAAATCAGTCGCTCTCTGTTAAATCCAAGCAAATAGCTTCACCTTTGTTGGTTCGAGCAAGAAGTTTTCCCTCACCAATCGCAAGAGGTGCCCAGCAAAGTTTTTTGAGAATTTGGTGTCGCCCATTTTCAGTGAACCCATCCAACCCAGATTTTCCAAAGACAACTAAGCCTGTTTCTGTTAGAACAACTGTAGTTTCACCAATTTTAGCTGTCGAACCTCGAGTGCCAGGTAGAGAATGCTTCCAGAGGATTTTTCCACTTTTAAAGTCCATACGGTATAACTCGGTATTGTAACGTTTGTCTCCGAAACAACCGATAAGATCGTCACCCTCAAGAAAGCAATTTTGAAAAATCATTGGTAAATCCCGGTTCCGGTGAACGATTTCAGGTTTCGACTTCGAAGTGTCAATGACGGCATAGCCCATGTTGTATCCAGAAGAGATATAGACGAGATCGCCTAGCACCTGAGGATTCGAGGCATTTACATCATATGGAGTCCGCCAACCATATTCGAACAGGACCTCACCCTTCCTCGAAAGATCATAGCCGACAACTGAGCGGCCATGGAAAACAACCGCAGCATCTTGGCCTTTGTGTTCATAGAGAACAGGCGCGGCGTAACCGGGTCGCGCAACATTTGACGAACTCCAAACCAGTTTGCCTGTTTTTTTATTTAGCGCCACTAGAGCACCCTTTTTAGAACAAGGAAGACAGAGCAGAACATCTCCATAAACAACTAGGGATGAAGAAAAACCCCAAGTGGGCATATTGCCAGAGAGATCATCTTTGAATTCTATAACCCATTTCTCATCACCACTTTGAGCATCATAACATGAAAGCCGTCCCGATTTAGAGAGATTGTACACGAGACCTTCGTCTACAATAGGAGTCGCTCCAGGACCGCCATCATAGAATTTCGGTGCAAGCTTCTCAGAATAAGTCTTTTTCCAGAGAATCTTCCCTGTCTTGGCGTCCAAGCACCAAAGAGTATCATTATTATCGCTATTTCCAACAGTATAGGCTCGACCAGCAGCAATCGTGAAACTGGAACAGCCCGTGCCCACATTTGCTTTCCAGAGTAGTTTGGGACCCTTCTTCTGGATATCTATTGGAATGTTGCCTGCAGCTGTTCCATTGCCATTTGGGCCTAGATACGAAGACCAGGTAGATCCCCAAGTCATGATGGTCAGACTAAAAAATAAGCTGATAAATTTCACTTGGGAGTTATACTGCAAAATCAAAGAGTTGCCAAACCAAGGTGTTGAATGTTCCTGTGTTTTCCACATCTCTCAGAGAGGTGAATAAACAAATTTTAATATCTTCTTCTTCTTCTTAGTGGGGATAACCCGTTTAAATCACTGTTCCACCCTTATCATACAAACGTTCCACGCTTGTAATAACTTGCGAAAACTAGCGTGATTAAGTCATGGCGACTCGAAGAACTTTGGATACTTCTCTTTTTAATGTCAGCTGCCCAGATTCTATTAACAAGCTTGTTAGCTCTATTTTGTAAGACCTGATAATGAAGACTTCCGAAAATGAAAAATGGATCCGCGTGGCCTTGGAAGAAGGGCGAAGAGGAATTGGTCTCACCGCGCCTAATCCTCCCGTGGGCGCAGTTGTGGTCAAAGATGGTATTGAAATAGCTCGAGGTTGGCATCACAAGGTTGGCTCTCTACATGCCGAAAAAGATGCTCTATCTAAGCTTAGAGGAGACGAAGCTCGAGGGGCGACAATCTATGTCACCCTTGAGCCGTGCAGCACCCATGGACGAACGGGGGCTTGTACGGAAGCTTTGATTTCGGCAGGTGTGGCCAAAGTGGTTTATGGAGCCTGTGATCCTAATCCTTCCCATGGCGGAGGGGCTGATAAGATTCTAGAGACAGCTGGTATCAAGGTTGTTGCTGGAGTCTTGGAGGAAGAATGTGAGGAGCTGATCCGAGGTTTCTCGATGGTCCAGAGGCAGGGCCGACCGTGGCTCATTGCTAAAACTGCTATGTCTTTAGATGGACGAATTACGCGTCCAAAAGAGGAGGGCCAATGGCTCAGTGGACCTGATTCTCGAGAAGAAGTTCAGCAACTAAGAGTTGAAGCTGATGCTATCCTTACTTCAGGTGAAACGATCAGACGTGACAATCCCGCTTTGACTTTGCGAGGACCGAGAATTTCGTCGGAAAAAACTCAACCGTGGCGTGTGATTATGACCCACCAAGGGGTCAATCAAAAAGGTTTCCAAATTTTTGAAGATGAGTGGAAAGATCGCACCTTAACTTTTCAAAATCGACCTAAGTACGAAGTTCTTCGTAACTTATCTGAACAGTACGGAGTGAATACGGTTTTATTGGAAACTGGAGGTTCATTGCTGGGTTCATTTCTAGATGAGGGCCTAATTGACGAATGGGTCATTTATCTTACCCCTTTAGTAACAGGCGGTCCCAAAATTGCGGTCGGGGGGCTTGGAAGCGAAAATTTGGAAGAGCGATTAAATCTAAAAAACGTTAGGATTCATCAAGTCGGCAGGGATGTTTGCGCAAGAGGAATCGTTGATCGGGGATCTTTGAAACCCCTTGACCGATAGTTAGTTAACCAAACATCTGGGTCCAATGTCTTCCATAGCGACCTAGGCCAATTTGTTTGTGGGATCCCTTGAACATATTTTTATGATGGCCTGGTGAATAGAACCAACCTTTGTTGGCGGCAGCAGGTAGAGTTGATCCCATGTAGATGTTTTCGCCACTTGCTTTAGTACCTTCATTGGCCGCTCGGTCCCAGGGAGTTTTCTTTCCGGCGAGGGGGGATTCATGAGCAAAAAATTTGTGCCTTTCCATATCTTTAGAATGACCTCGACTCGCATCGCATAGTTTTGAGTCAATTATGAGAGCATTGAGACCCAGTAGTAGTCTCCACTCATTGACTTCTCGAATCCCTTTTCTTTCGTCATCTGGGACATTTTCTTTTGCGGCGATTTTGTCATTGTCTCCCATGATGCGGAGACCATCGCGGGGTAGTCCGGATACGGATGATATAGCCTCTTTCTCTTTGGAGATAATTTTTTCTTCCGCTTTCTCTTCATCATGAAGAACTGCAGTATCGACAATTGCGTCTCTAAATTTCGCTAGAATTAAAACGATTTTTCGTTGTCGATTTAAAGTAGCTGGAGCAGTTGCGAAGACCTGTTCGGCACTTGGCATAATGAGTTCTTTTAAACCTTTAATCGCAGGCATGCTCTTGGTTTTGAGGAGGGGCTTCATGGCAGCTTCATTAAGTTGGTAGACCATCATGAAATCTTTGCGATACTGGCGGATCTGGCGATTTGCTTCAGCTTTTGCTTCACCTGAGTATTGAGTCTGCACAAAATCATTGTGATCTTTAAGGTATCGGTCTCTCAATAGTGGCCAGGTTTGATCAAATTCCTTCAGAAGGGGAACAAGCTCTTTGTTTTCGAGCGTCTCAAGATCAGAGATGAGATCGCTTAGCCCTTCGTTATTTTCGATAACAGCTTGTAGGCGAACGAATATTTCGTTTGTGGTTAAAGTTGCTGCTTTGACTGGGATCAAAGTGAGCAGCAAAAAAAGGAGGAAAACGGCTTTCATTGCAATTTGAGGGCGTTGGGAGGTTAATCACAAGTGGCTTACTTGTCGTTTAAAAAAGCACCCGAATCTGAGAGTGAATATTTTAAAAGGCTCGTTGATTCCGCTTAGGAATCTTCACGTTGTATGAGGATTCAATATTACCTTTTAAAGAGAGGGTTAATCTAGAAGGCAATCACTCAAATTCCTCTTTTTCTCAAAGTTTTAGACAGAATAGCCCTCTAACAGCGGTTATATTTGTGTAACAATGGTTGTTGTTGCGTGTGTGCTCAACAGCGGTTCTCCTTTTAAGGTGGGCCGCTGTTGTTATTTAGGGATAATTTAAAGTGCTGAAGGACAATAAGTTAAGTGGATTTAAGAAATTTAAATCAATTATTTTATTGTAATCTTTCCCCTCAATCAGGTGGTCACCTCGCTTGTGTTTGCGAAGAATCTTGTTAGCGTTTGACTTTCCCTATGTATTGCTATCCCAAAGAATATGACGTTCTCGTGATCGGGGGAGGTCATGCTGGAGTTGAGGCAGCGCTTGCTGCTGCCCGCCTTGGTGTTTCGGTGGCAATGCTCACTCAGAACCTAGACACAATAGGTCAGATGAGCTGCAACCCGGCAATTGGAGGCCTAGCGAAAGGGCACATGGTTCGGGAGATTGACGCACTTGGTGGGATCATGGCTAAGAACACTGACGCTACCGCTATTCAGTGGCGCATGCTTAATGCGGGAAAGGGACCATCCGTTCGAGCTCCGCGTGCCCAGTGCGATAAGAAAGCGTATCAATTTAGGATTAAGCGAATGATTGAGGGAACAGAAGGATTGGATCTTCACCAAGGGAATGTCGCAACCATCTTAGTCGAGAGTGATCAAGTGAAGGGTGTCCAAACTTCGCTCCAGATGGAGATCCGTGCTAAAACTGTGATTCTCTCTGCGGGGACCTTTATGCGGGGCCTCATGCATGTTGGTTTGAAAAATGAAAAAGGAGGGCGGATGGGGGACGCTACTTCAACTGTTTCTGAATCATTGAAGGATCTTGGTTTTGAGATCGATCGCTTTAAAACGGGAACACCTTGTCGTTTAAATGGTCGCAGCCTCGACCTCTCCAAATGTGAAAAGCAAGAAGGAGATAGTCCGCCTTCTTTGTTTACTTACCACCCCGATCTTATCAAAAAGGAAGAGAACGACATCTTCACTCTGAATGATTGGTCAGATCCGAAGTTCCACGTGGAACAAATTCCTTGCTGGATCACTTGGACAAGCCCAAAAACTCACGACATTATTCGCGATAATCTCGACCAGTCGCCGATGTATTCCGGTAAAATTGAGGGTGTTGGTCCGCGCTATTGTCCTTCAATTGAAGATAAGGTTGTTCGTTTTGCGGAGAAAGAGCGCCATCAAGTGTTTCTTGAACCAGAAGGCCGCCACACCCTTGAGTATTACGTAAATGGGGTTTCTACTTCCCTTCCTTATGAGGTTCAGCTCGACTTTCTTCGTGCTATTCCTGGATTAGAAAAGTGTGAGATCATTCGTCCTGGCTATGCTGTGGAATACGACTATTGCCCTCCAACCCAGTTAAAGCCAACTTTGGAGACCAAGAGGATCGGTGGATTATTCTTCGCTGGTCAAATAAATGGAACGTCGGGATATGAGGAAGCAGCTGGTCAAGGGCTTCTTGCTGGGGCAAATGCGGCGCTCAAGGTCAGGGGGGAAGGGGACTTGGTGCTGGGGCGCGATCAAGCTTATCTTGGTGTAATGATCGACGACTTGGTCACGAAAGGATGCACTGAACCTTACCGGATGTTTACCAGTCGGGCAGAATATCGCCTTTTGCTTCGCCAAGATAATGCTGATGAGCGTCTGAGCCCCGTGGCTTCGGAGCTTGGTCTTTTGGAGAATGAGCATATTGAGCTTTTTTCGAGGAAACAGGCTTCGCTATTGGAAGCTCGTGATTTTATCCGGACGACGTCACACGAACGAATCAAGCTAGATCATTGGTTTCGTCAGGGGGGTCATGGCTGGGAAGATTTACCATCTGAAATGAGCGAAAAGTTCCACGTGGAACTTTGGCCCATCCTTGAGGCCGATTTTAAATATGAAGGACACATCAAGCGACAACAACAAGAAGTCGATCGCTTCCAAAAGCAGGAATCTGCGCTAATTCCAGAAGATATGGATTATCAAGAGCTTACGGGTCTTAAAGCTGAAGCTCGTCAACGTTTCAGTGATATTCGGCCTCGTACTTTGGGTCAGGCTGCTAGAATCTCTGGAATTACGGCAGCGGATATGACTCTTTTGATGATCTCTCTGGAAAAGCGTAAAAAGGCTCTGGAGATCAAAGCTTAAGATTAGATATTTACCGGGAAGTGGATTTTTAGTTTAGAAAGGGAGCGCCCAATTTCTAAACCTAACCCGCTAAAGGAAGATTGAAACACTCCTTAGCATAACCTTTGGGTTCTAAGGAATGAGAGACTTTTGATTGTTTGCTTGGTTTGATCGTCATTTATCTGTCACAGTTTTATCTATGAATTTGCGGAGTCTCTCTATCGCTTTTTTCTTTGTCCTTGTTTTCCCGATTTTAGCGAAGCGGCCCAATATTCTCGTCATTTTGACGGATGATCATCGCTATGACGCATTGGGTTTTATGGGGCATCCTTTTCTCAAGACTCCCCACATGGACCGACTTGCAGCTGAAGGGGTTCATTTTCAAAATGCCTACGTCACAACCTCGTTATGTTCCCCCAGCAGAGCCTCAATTCTCACAGGGCTCTATGCTCACAATCATCGGGTGGTGGACAATTACAATCCCGTAAATAAATCATTAACTTTTTTTCCCGAACTTCTTCAGAGTGCCGGTTACCAAACAGCTTTCATTGGGAAGTGGCACATGGGCGATAGTGAGGAGAAACAGCGCGGCTTCGACTACTGGCTTAGTTTTAAAGGCCAAGGAGTCTATGTTCCAGATCCTGCTCTGTTAAAAGCGAAAGGTCGTTTTGTGCCCCAAGCTACGAATTCTGGTTTTAATATTAATGGAAAGAGGGTTGCGCAAAAAGGTTATATCACTGATGAGCTGACTGATTATGCCGAGGAATGGCTTGGTGGAAAAGATGATACCAAGCCCTTCCTTCTCTATATTTCTCACAAAGGTGTTCACGCTGATTTTCTGCCGCCTGATCGCCATGCCTTTAAGTACGATGAAGTACTTATTC
>Ga0213863_10000242_pt1 | contig 43168 bp, 51 predicted proteins | sample PICome_8_FD_160128 | JGI IMG/M metagenome (GOLD analysis project Ga0213863, IMG submission 160128) | Coastal seawater microbial communities near Pivers Island, North Carolina, United States - PICO497 | ecosystem: Environmental > Aquatic > Marine > Coastal | place: USA: North Carolina... | reverse complement strand
GTCGAGGGAAGTGTATTCCTGCAGGTCGGCACTCAATATCACGGTGATATTGCCTAAAAGTGAAAATAATGCTTGACATTTAGGCCAATAGGTGCTATAATGTACGCACAAACTGAGAAAAAGGAAGAAAATATGACAGATTATAGAGACATGGCACTGGAGCTAGTAGAGGACGGCATGGTTGATCCCAATATGATGCTCCTAGCGTGCCTCAAGTACATGTCCCAGGACGAGGTTCGGGACATGCTAGACGTAAACGAGCTCCTAGAGCGATTCGAACAGTAAATCCATTAAATTCAATAGGTTGTGAGGACCATATTATGATTAGATCATTCCATCGTGTATCAGACCCAGGCCATTCATGGTTGAAAGTCCCAGTAGCAGAGCTTAAGCGACTCGGTATCGAGTCCAACATCAGCAGCCACAGCTATATCCGCAACGGAGTAGCGTACCTCGAAGAGGACGTGGATGCTTGGATCTTCCTAGACGCACGGAACGCTGAGAAGGAGCCCCTCAAGATTAAGGAATTTGTAAGGGCTCGCACTAGCAAGATCCGCAAGTACCAGACCTACACACCACCTGTGAACGCTATAGCAGCGACTCAGGCAGGGGCAGCTTACCTTGAAAGCGTAGGGGGTACTGAATAATTCATAAGTAGGCGCTGGTTACTCCTTTTTCCAGCGCCCTTTTAGCCCCGTTTCCACACCGGATTCGGGGCTTTTTTTATGGTTCCGAGGCAGGAATCGCCTCGATTAGGACACTTTAAGGAAATCAAGTACTTACGTCTATCTAAAACTGCTTAATTATCAATAACCTACGTTTTAAGGCAAAAAAGTGAAAAAAACGCTTGACTTTTCGGACGAAAGGTGCTATAATGTACGCACAAACTAAGAAAATAAATCAAAAAAGGACACCACCATGAAATTACTCTCAATCGGTTCAAACGCTAAGACAATCAAGTCGGACAAGGGCGGCGAGTACCTAACCGCTATCATGTACATGGCTCCAGCAGATACAGTGGAAGGCATTAACGTCTGCCCTACCGCCGAGCTTGCTGGTTGTAAAAATGCTTGCCTCTACAAGGCTGGCATGGGTTCATTCTCCAATGTACAGAAGGCTCGCATGGCTAAGACCATAGCGTTCCGTGATAACCCAGTAGCATTCGTGGACCAGCTGGCGGACGATATCCGCAAGGGCATTAAGAAGGCCACCAAGAATGGCGTGGAGCTGGCAGTCCGTCTCAACGGTACTAGCGATATCGCTTGGGAGAATCAAAAAGGCTCAAACGGCCTGAATCTCATGGAGACCTTCCCGGAGATCCAATTCTATGATTACACCAAGCTCCCAGGACGTAAGGTCCCAGCAAACTACCATCTCACGGTCTCCTACTCGGAAGCCAACCTAGCGTACGCCTCAAAGGCAGCACGTACGGAGCACAACCTAGCAGTGGTCTTCCGCAAGAATCTCCCAGAATTCTTCCTAGGACGTAAGGTCATCGATGGCGACAAAAATGACTTACGATTCAAGGACTTAGCGAATGTTGTAGTAGGTCTCATCGCTAAGGGTCCAGCTAAGAAGGACACCAGCGGTTTCGTCATCGATGGCTACGCTGGTATCATCTAACCCACTGATATCCTTGGAGAAACTAATTTAACAATTCCAAGGATATCAGTCACTTAGCAATGCCTAAAGTGCTTGACTTTCCGGACCTAAGGTGCTATAATGTACGCACAAACTAAGAAATTAACTCAAAAAAGGAAAGCATTATGACTAACACAGTAACCAAATTCTACCAGGACCTCTATGACGAAGCAGTGGAAAGCAAAGCAGATTACGCTGGTGATCTAGCAGCGATGGCTTTCGTAGCCCATGACCTGCTCCGTATCATAGAGCTAGGACGTATAGATGGCGTCCAGGGCCAGAATCGTATCGAAGCGATGCGTACGGAACTCACCAAGTACTACCAAGGCAAAGGTAGCTCTAGCATCTTCGCTCGTCCATACGCTAAGCTAGAGTTCAAGCGTGACGAGCAAGGCAATATCGTGGATGAATTCGAAGCAGGCATCGAGGCCGGCATGAAGGAGGCAGTATAATGAAAGCTAAGCTACTGTACGCAGCAAAGGAACTAGCTATCTGTACGCTAGTGGGTCTAGCATTAGGAATGGGGTTCGCCCTGGGGTTCTAGGATCCCAGGATCCGAGCTATGGGTCCCAAATAGGGGCCCTCTCTATACCAGGGTATATAGCGCCCACCGACCTTTGCCTCTCAAAACCTTTTTCAGCAAAGTCGCAGCAGAATTTTTTGGCGGAAAATTTTTGGCCGGAAAAAGTCGTCTCAAAATAGTCGCTATAATGCTTGACATATCACAACCGACCTGCTATAATGGCTATGTTAGTTTAAAAGGGATACACTATAATGGAAAGAGAAGCGTAAGGATGAATCATAATGTTAGAATACTTTGTTGTCTCCGTCTGTGTGATTTACATTATCTTTAGGATACAGCTTATGACAATTGAGCAACTAGTTGGTTCTTTCTTTCTACTTTCACTGTGTTATTTGGGATTCGCAATCACACTTTATATAAGGAATAAGTAATGGCTAAGGTATACCGCTACAAAGCTACACCGAGAAGACACGCTGGACGAATGGATAATGAGATTCAAGTGTCTGGTATTCAAAAAAAGATAAGAAATCTAGATAAGACGGAGTGTTTAAATCTCTCTGTGTATGGTAATGATCTTCTGGAAGTGAATTATCAAATACCAGTGTACATGTTAAACGATACAGAGAGATTGTTTCTACGTCCATGGACAGCACAGATTGCAGGAGCTACATCTTTAACTAATGTACAGTTAAACACACGTGGTAAATGGAATCAGTACATGACTGTGAAGGATATTGATCCGAATAAAAGGTTTGAATTACCTTCACTAGAGCATTTGTTTGAGTCTACTGAACGATTCTCTTACAAAGAAACTAATCGAGCAGAGCGTATTCGAAATAATCACTTAACACCCTTAGAAGTGTTAGAAGACAGAGAAGATGTCTAATGAAGAATCTATTGCTAGTCCTGTGCTGTGTTTCGCTCGTTGGTTGTGCGAATGCGAGGTTTGCTTCGAATGACTCACAGTGTAAGAGAAATCCTGCAGTAGACGGTGTAGCGATAGCTGCTTTAACTGGTCTGCCCTTTTTAGTAGTTGCCACGCCGCCGATTGGCATTGGTGTCGCCGCTATCATGGGCGGGTCTTACTATGTGACTCACGAGGCGGTGTGCCCATGATCTATGACGGACTGTTAGAACGTACTGAGGGGTTTCAGCCCCATACTTATTTCTTGGGGGAGGACGGTAAGTGCTGGGGGTATATGAGAGCCGGAACTGCCGTTATAGAGAGATTTAAAAAACCTCTCTCCTTCTCTAAGAGTTACCGTAAATTCGATAAGGTGAAAGTCGATGACTGATGAAGAGATTCGAATAGCAGAGATGTTCCACGAAGAAGGTAAGGCGATTGCCGGACTAGTTACTATTGTCGGCGCTTTTGTCTTCTTTGCGATGGTTGGATTAGGTTATCTGTAAGAAACTGCTTGACAAGGACGACAAGGGGTGTTATTATATAGGAACACTTTGAGAAAGGTGTAAAACAACTTAAGGGGCATGTCCCCGAAAAAAGCGCCTAGTGCGTATAACTTTAACTTAAATTATAGGTAATACATTATGACTTCATTGTTAAATTTAGATTTTAACGCAAGTAAATTCAATACTAATGACAAACTGGATCTTAGTCCGGAAATTGTCCCTCTCATGGAAATTGCTAACGACGCTTATATTGAGTCAGTCAGAGCAAATATTAATGCTAAAATTCCTAAAAATTCTATCACGATAGATAAGACAAGAAGAAGAACAAGAAGTGATTTGACTCTAGGGCTTCTTCCTCTAAAATTGTTTTTCACTAACCGAAAAGTGCAACGAGAACAACTGGCATCAGCTGTTGCTAATAAATCTGGTGTGAATTACCAACACGATTTAGTTTCAGTGGTTAAAGTTCACCGATACACTAATAAAACTACTGGTGAGATAAAAGTTACCGTTTGGGACGGTATGCACACTGTGCTTGCTACTCTCGTCACTCTTCTAGATGGTTGGATTGACTTTGACGGTGATCCTTTGGACTATGAAATGCAATGCCAAATAAAAGACTACGATATGGCAGACTTTGAGAAAGGTGAATCAGAGGCTATTGAGAAGTTTGTTAACTTTCACCAGTCAATTACTAAAATGTCTCCATACTATATGTTAAGAGCTAATGCATGTCGAGCTATGTTAGGATCTACTGACAATGAAGCAGTCCAAGCTCTTCAGCTTTTCGATTTGTTTCATGAATTGGGAGTAAAAATGGTCCCAACAAATACAACCACAATACCATTAGCCACTACTCATATTAACGGCATTCAAAGGCTTACTAATTTCGGTAAACCTTCTTTTGATATGAGTTATCTTAAATCTGCGCTTCTCTTCATTAAAAAGCATCGTGCTGCCGATAAAGGCATTCATTCTAGCTTCCTAATGATGTTAACTAAACTTTACGAGATGATAGATTCTAGTAATTATACAGTAGATTTCGATGAAGATAAGTTTGCCGAATTTGTAAAGAAGAAAGGTGGTATGAAAGGAACTGGAAAGTTTGGCACAGGATTGTACAGCAAGTTTATTAAAGATAACGACCGGGTACATACTGACCGTGATTACTTTGGTTTATGTTTTGTAATTCATGCATATGTTAAAGAGTATGGTCTAACACAAACTTCTTACCCTAGTTTTGGTGGCGACTGGAAAGCACTTGGATTGGAGGCTTAAGATGAAAGAGAGAAAACATTATTTTTACGCTTGGACTAATAGATCCGGTGAAACATGTTTTGGTGAGACATCTAGTATCCCTAAAAGAATGAAGGGTTATGTTACAGGAAACGGAGCGCTGCCTGAACCACATTTTATACTGTCAGGCAACGTAACTACTATCAAATCTTTAGAATATGATATCAAAGAGCATTTAAAAATTGAAAATGCTTTATTGATGATTAATGGTGAGCATTACGAATGGCTTGCTCCAGGGTTTGAAGACTTTGAAGCATGGGTAATGAAGCTCGTAGAAGAAGTAGGATATCAAGTGGAGGTAGTAAAATGGAACCAGTAGATCCAAGTAAGAAACATTTTTATATTAGTTTAGTTAAGAGCTGTGTGAGAGCATCTAGTGGGGGCGCCTTGTTAGGTGGTAATGTTCCACTAGCTGGTTTATTACTCATACTTGCTGAAATACTAGGCGTTGCAGAAGAACTTTAACATGAAAGCGGATAAATTACTAAACAAAACTAAATGGACAGGCACTGCACTAATGGTGTTTGGTACTTTACTGAATAGTCTTGGAATTTATCCGTGGGGCCCAGTAGTGATGGTTACGAGTGGCATCCTTTGGTCTATAGTCTCTATTGCATGGGGAGACAGGGCGCTTATCGTAACCAACATTACTGTAACCTCAGTTGGAGCTTGTGGTTTGTTATTCAGAGTCATTGAGCGGGTTGTCTAGAATTCGCTCAATCTTTTCCTCTAAGTCGTCACGCATTTCACGCAACTCTCCGTCTAACTCTCTGAGACGGTCATTCAAAGAAGTCTCCATTGCATACACATCGTTACGCAAGTCTCTTTGAGTCTCGTTTGTTGACTCATCAATAGTACGAACAAATGTATCAACCTCATCTGCATCTTCACGCACACGGTCTAAGTCTTCTTGCATGCTATCAAGTAGCGTAGTTACAGTTTTAAATTGCTGCTCTACATCTTCTTTGAGTGCGGCAACCATTTCTTCTTGTACTGCTAACTGTTGGTTGATGCCAGACATATCAGGTGCTACATATTCTGTGACTGCTTGTTCAGCATCAAGTAATCGCTGATACAATTCAAAGCCTCCCCACATTCCACCTAAGATAGTACCAAGTAATGGAATAAGCACTAATGCTTTACCACCCGATACTTTCATTTCTCCTATTTCTACTTCGGCCATCTTTTTTCTCCTACACGACTGCTGCTATCATAAGATATATAGTAAATCCTGTAACTGCTGTCATTGTTAGTATTGCAAACAAATCAATCCAAAACTTTTTATTTTCCGCTGCTCTTCTAGCAGCTTCCATTCTAGCTCTTTTAATTCTTTTTCTTTCTTCCATCATATCTATATAAAAGGCTTCTTGTCCTGACCAGATAAGGAACTCATGCAGCTCTTTCTCCATCTGCATAGTCTTATGCTTTGCAGCAGTAATCTCCATTGCTTGAGACTCTATAGAAGACCCTGCAAAGACTTTGCCCAATATAGTTGCGTTTTCGTTCTTTATTCCAGCTTCTAAGATACTCTCTTTGGCATCAAAGAATTTCCCAAATGTCTGTGCTAAATCGTGGGCTTCTCTTCCTGCATTCACTGCATTTTGTATTCCACGATAAGCTGAACTTGCGATACTAATCGCTGCTGCTATCTCCATCATTGTGCTGTCCTCAATACACTTTTAAATTATTATTCTCTGGTACTAATCTAGGCACACAGTATGCACCCACATTAGCTTGGTCAGGTAAATAGCCGTTTTTACGCTGACCAGATACAATTGCATTGGCGTACCAATTGCATTCGTTAATACTACGAAAGTACATGTCTTGCGATGACACAGTACCGTTAATCATTACTATAAGGAGAAAAACATGTATCATCGATACTGCTCGGCAATCATTTCCTCATGCTTGTTATCTGTTCCCATCATTCTTAACATAGAGTTACGATCATTCTGTATTCTTCCACCAGGCATACCTCTGTCTGTATAGAAACTAACATCTTGTAATTGTCCTGCATATTGTGAGAAGCCGCTGTTTCTACCCATCAAGAACACTGTGAGACTCTGGTCTGTGAATCCACCAGAGTCCTTCATATTAGTAGCAAATTCATCTAAGTTTTGTTCTAATTGCTCTTCAGACATATTGTTAGCTTGTGCATCTGCCTTTTGTGTAGTCTGCTGTTCTTGTTGACTCGGAGGCGCAACATTGAAGCGAGAGAAGTCAGGCGGCGCTGTTGCTGTAAGCGCATCGCTGATTGACCCGCCACTAGAGAACGCTTGGTCTGTTTGACTGTCAAAGTTTTGATCTACTGTAGTGGTGCCTTGCGAACTTGTGTCTATGATTTCTTGTGTCTCGGTTTGTTGTGAAGTGGTTTCGATGGTGGTTGCTATAAACACTTCTGAAGGACCACCAAAACTAAAATCAAATGTAGTATCATCTTGGAAAGCGGATTGACCATCACTAAAAGTTTGTCCCATGTCTCCCATACTGAAATCCATGCTACCACTGTCACTGCCAGAGTTTTGATCTAGCAATTCTTCTATAATACTTTCTTCTGTTATCTCAGCAATACCGCCAAACTCGGACAACTCTTGTGTTGCTATTTCTTCCAATAGAGTCTCTTGTGTTTCTATTTCTTGTGAAAGAGTCATTTGTGTTTCTTCTGGTAAATTACTTACGACAAACGCAGTCTCTACAAAAGTAATACTTTCTTGCAATTGGCTTTCTACATAATTTATTGCATCAACTGAACCAACGTCAGCACTTTCTTGCGGTTGGTTCACTTCGAATGTATTGCTCTCCTGAAAGTCAAGTGGCATATTATCAGCTATAGAACTATTAGAATATTCTTGATTGGAATATATGTCTTCGTTCAAAACATCATCTTCGCTAATTTCCTGAGATTGATCTAGAGTAGCTTCTGTTGCCTGAATTTGATCCATTGCAATACCTACGGCATCGATTCTTCTGGCTGCATTGGTTTGAGATACAGGACTATCTGAAACCGATTGTTCTTTTGCGTTATTTAAAGATTCTGAGGTATTCTCTGATATGAGTAAATTTTCTTCATTTTTACTCATATCATCTTCTTCATGTGTAAATTCTTCTTCAAAATACTCAGCAGCAAGTGCTTCTTCAACGAACTCTTCTTCAAATATATCCTCTTCGATAAACTCTTCTTCAAAGATATCCTCTTCTAAAACAACATCTATTATATCTTCAGCCAGGTCTTCGAATGTTTCTATAACTTCTTCTTCCATTCCGGGTCCAGCCATCGGAAAGTCTTCGAAATCTCCCGGTAGGTCATCAAAGGATTCCATTTGGAAGTTTTCTTCAAAGAATTCTTCTGTGTCTCCGATGAAGTCGATTGGTTCTTCGTATCCTCCTGTTGGTTCGACATATCCCTGCTCCTCAAATTGTTGATTAAATTCATCTTGTTGTGCGTCAAAGTCTGGTAAGCTATCATAATATTCGTCTATACCAAAATCATCTGCCATTTGTGTCATTGCAGCATAATCATTGTTAAACTGATCTTGATCTGTATATGTGTCTGGAGTATAGAATATGGTATCTGGTATAAAATCGTAGATGCTATCACCTGGTATATCAAATTCTGAATTAAAACTACTCACAGGATCAAATATACCACACGAATCAGGATCTATGTCACATGGATCTTCAAACACAGGAGGAACATACGCACCAAAGTTAGTTAAGTCGCCATACTGATCTTCAAATACACCAGTGAGAGTATTGAATGTCCAAACCTTTGGTACATCTGATTGCCATCCATCAGCTAGTGTTCTGAATTTGAATTGAGCATAATCACCAAATTCTAGATTACCAGTAACACCTACCGTTACAGCGTGATTTTGAATGTTGACTTCATCGTATCTAAACTTAATATCACCGCTATCAAATATCTTTACCTCAAAGCTGTTGAGATTAGTTGTGCCGCCAAATTCAGGTATGTCGTACCACCCAAATGTAGCATTAGTTGAATTAGTCTTATACCATGGATTAGCATTGTATTGAACATTTAGATCTGTCCACATAGCTAGAATTGAATAGTTGAGATGTTGGTATTGCCCATTTGCAGCCTGTTGCTGAAATTGTGGGTCATCCATGTCCATACCATTACAGCAGAAATTACCACCACTCGCAGTTTCTTGAAAGTTCAGCACACCAGTATAAGTGACCCATACATCACTAAATATCTGGTCATATAGGGGAAAATCAAATCCCAAATTCACTTGTTGCTGTTGCAGATCATTTATCTGAAGCTCTGTTGCATCAGGATCATTTCTAAGGTCAACAAGCACAGACGGGTATTGCCCGTAAGCAATTCCGCTGAATAACAATAAGCTGAGTAGTAGCTTCTTCATCATCTTGGCATATTAGGTGACGATGTTATTCTTTCTTTTTTGACATCTCTATCTGAAACACCTGGCACATCTGCTAAGTTTTCTTCCCACGCTAATCCAGCTTCGTCACCTATCATACCTTGATACGGACAAGGCGTACCTGCCATTTTCATAGCAGTCCATACACGCTCGTCTTGACACATCAAAGAAACAGCAGCTACACGCATACCCATGTCATACAGAGTCTTGCTCAGTTTAATTCTTTCACAGTTTGTGTCAGTGATTGATTTGCCTGCTGCTAAACCGAATATCTGGGTTTGTACTGCACCACTCACTCCTGTAGTACACAAGTCTTGTGAGAACGAGCTACCAATAGAAGGAGCAATAGCAGACGGAGGAGGTGACTCAATCTTTTGATTTATTGTCTGCTCTGATTGCGTTTGGTTAATATTCTTGTTGACATTCTCGTTTTTATTTGTATTATCAGTTGTTACTGTACTCGTGCTGTTAGACACACTTTCCGATGACGAGGTTGACTCGTTGATATTTTTATTTGTGTTGTCAGAAGTTGATTCTGATATATTAGTGTTTACATTGTCACTGGTACTAGTATTCACATTAGTGTTGCTGTTTACATTATTACTAGTCGATGTATTTGTGTTTGTATTGTTGCTAGTAGAAGTATTGTTATTAGTATTAGTGTTTGTACTAGTGTTGACATTGGTATTATTGTTCGTATTTGTACTAGTACTAGTGTTCACATTTGTGTTCGTGTTAGTATTATTATTTGTATTAGTGCTTGTACTAGTGTTGACATTGTTGTTGTTATTTGTATTGGTGCTTGTACTAGTGTTTACATTGGTATTCGTATTCGTGTTTGTATTCGTGTTGTTAGTTCCGCCTGATAATATATTGTTGTTAGTATTCACGTTAGTACTTGATGAAGTGCTGTTATTCACGTTGTTATTGTTATTTGTACTAGTAGATGTGTTAGTATTCACATTATTATTGTTGTTAGTATTCGTACTAGTTGAGGTATTGACATTGTTGTTATTGTTAGTATTCGTACTAGTTGAAGTATTGACATTGTTGTTATTGTTAGTGTTGACATTGGTCGTGCCGCCGCTCATCACATTATTGTTTGTGTTTACATTGGTATTAGTAGATGTGTTGGTATTCACATTATTATTGTTGTTAGTATTCGTACTAGTTGACGTATTGGTATTCAAGTTAGTGTTGTTGTTAGTATTCGTACTAGTGTTTAGATTGGTGTTAGTACTTGTATTAGTATTAACATTCGTGTTATTATTAGTATTAGTGTTTGTTGCAGTGGCAGTCGATGTCGAAGTTGAAGTCGATGTTATATTAGTGTCCGCAGTGGATCCCTCGCAATACTGAGTTCCGGCGGTACAAGTACCAGTGGCTTGTGCCTGAGCGGTGTTCGATAGTATAGGGATCATCAGAAGCATAACGAAAGGAGCTAATTTTTTCATGCTACCCTCTCGTGGAGTTGTCATATTTATGACAAGTATTTGATACTTATACTATTTATAATTAGTCACTATTACGACACCTATTACTGCTTGACATCGGTTGGTTTATCTTGTATAATATCGGTATATTTAGTAAAAGGAGTCTGTCATGTACCTCAATCTCGGTAATTCTCTCAACTACACTTCTTCCGGCAGAAAACGACATAAACTTCCGGCAAAAAAAGCCGCTCCTAAGCGTAAGTTTGAGCCCTATGTTCCTAAGACTACATATGTAAGAGAGACTCCTGACTACCCTAGCGTCTCAGCAGCGCCCTCTGCTGACTCATGCTCTAAGCCTATCAGGACTAAGTACACAGGTACGCTTGTCAAGGGCATAGCGACAATGCACAAGTCTAATGCTGTGCCTATCATAAATGACCAAGAAGCAAAGGACATATCTAATATGAGGCGTGGATCGTGAAAATAGATTTTGATCTGGTATCGAAATGGATGATTGAGATACGAGAAAATCCGAGAATGTTAGATTGTTTTTGGCCTAGTCAAATTGCAAGCAAGAAGTGGCTGATAGAAAACCTTGATGAAGAACCATACTGGCGTGGACATATGGGAGACATTATAGTCTTTGGCGGTTGGTATGGTGTACTTGCTCAAATGCTTCATCAAAAATATCCGGGTAACTATATAAGTGTTGATACTGATCCGTCGTGTGAAGAAGTGTTCAATAGAATAAACACAAATTCACAAATAAAGTTTAAAAATACTTGTATGTCCGAATATGATTACAGTGATTGCCTCTTTTTAGATATGGTAATCAATACAAGCAGTGAACATGTCAGTCAAGAAGTCTATGCACAGTGGTGGGGTAACATTCCTAGAGGTACTAAATATATTGTACAGGGCAATAACTTTTTTGAGACAGATGAACATGTGAGATGCACCGATACACTTGAAGAATTTATCACTATTAACTATCTAGAAAGCGCAAAGATAAAAAAGACTCTTAACTGCGGCATGAGACCAGACGGTTCTCCTTTCTATCGTTTTATGGCAATAGGTATTAAATAATTATGAATGATAAAAACAATTTAATACCTTTAACTAATTTAGATGAAGATATTAGAGGCGATCAAGTAATAGCTACACTTGATGGAGCATATAAAAGTGTTTACTTTGATAACACGAAAGATATGCTTGAAGGACTAAATGAAGTTAGTCCTTCCTTTTGTTTAGCTAAATGGTTCAATGTTAGTATTCACATACCTACAGGAAGAACTCATAGCTGTTATCACCCACCTACACACAAAGTTCCTTTAGAAGAGTTAAAAGAAAATTCTGGGGCCTTACACAATACAAAATATAAAAAAGAACAGAGAAAAAAAATGTTATTGGGTGAGAGACCTGACGAATGTTCTTTTTGTTGGCAACTCGAAGATGCCGGCAATATGTCAGATAGGGCGTACAGAAGTTTTGATGTGAATGCAGAGGGAGTAATAGAAGAAGCCCTTTCACACGGTGTATCTGGAAATCCTGCTCCGAAATATCTTGAAGTTAATTTTAGTCAAGCATGTAACTTCAAGTGCGCTTATTGTTCTCCGCATTTATCTACAGAATGGCATACAGAAGCTAAAAAACACGGACCATATATCTTAACTGATAGGTCACATAATGATCCTTCTTTTCTAGTCGATCAAGGCGGATGGGCTCCCGATAATTCTTTAGATAACCCCTATCTGGTAGCATTTTGGGAATGGTTTCCTACAGTGTACTCCGAGTTACAAACCTTTAGAATGACCGGCGGCGAGCCTTTAATGGATAAAAACACATTTAAAATTTTTGAATATGTAAAATCAAATCCATCTAAAAAACTACATTTAAGTATTACAAGTAATTGTTGTCCCCCTAAAAATCAATGGCAAAGATTTATTTCTACCTTAAAAGAAATAACTGATGTAAACGCTATAGATCATTTTATGTTATATTGCAGTTTAGATACATGGGGTGAACAAGCTGAGTATATTCGCACAGGTCTCGTATTCGATACGTTGCATAAAAATGTAATTCAATTTCTAACGGAAAGTGAAAAACACTCTTTAACTTTTATCATAACATGCAATATATTGTGTTTGCCAGGGTTACATACTTTTTTTGAAAACATATTAAAGATGAGGCAACAATACAATACAGATCGACAACTGATATGGTTTGATACTCCAATGTTACACGATCCTAAATGGATGAGCATGAAACTTGCGTCAAAAGAGATGTTACAACCCTTACTAAATATTATAGAATTTATGAGAAAAAATAAAGAGACCTCTTTAAATCGATACAAAGGTTTCAAAGACTACGAGATAGATAAACTACAGAGATTATATGATTGGGCAGTTGTTCCGATGAATCCTAAAGAAGAAGTTTTACACAAAAAAAACTTCATTTCCCATTTTAGACAACACGATGAAAGAAGAAATACTAACTTAAAAAATACTTTCCCAGAGTTGATAGAGTTTATAGATGACTGCGAAAATAATTACTAATTTGAATAAGGTGAGAATAGAAAAATGCAAAAAGACGGATATATAACAAAAGTCAAGAGGGTTAGAGATAAGTTAAATGAAGTAGGCGCAGGCTTTTGTGCAATGAAATGGTTGCACCAAACTTTATATTTGCATACTGGCGACAATCATAGCTGTTATCATCCTCGTCCTCACCACATCAGCACAGACGAGATTGCTAAAAATCCATCCGCATTGCATAATACATCATGGAAAAAAGAACAGAGAAAAACCATGCTCGAGGGCGGCCGACCTGACGAGTGTTACTACTGTTGGAATATTGAAGATTTAGAGGGCGAACATATATCTGACAGGATGATTCATAGTGCGAGTGATTTTGCTGAACCAGAAATTGAAAAATTATCAAAACTACCTTGGGATGCAGACATAAATCCAAAATACTTAGAAATAAGTTTTGGTAACGGTTGCAATTTTAGATGTGCTTATTGCTCTCCGCAAGCTAGTACTCGTTGGATGGAAGAAATAAGAAAGCATGGAAATTACGACTTGACATATGATCAATACGGTATTGATTTTTTAGAGAATGGTACTTATTATGGACCAAAAGAAGAAAATCCATATATTGATGCCTTTTGGAAATGGTGGCCTTCTTTGAGGAAAGATTTACATACGTTGCGTATTACTGGCGGTGAACCTTTGATGAACCCAGGCACAATGCAATTTTTCGATTTACTTGAAGATGAGCCAGCCCCAAACTTATTTTTGTCGGTTAATAGTAATTTAGGCGCATCTACTGCAAAGATTGAAAAGATGTATGATCGTATCGACAGTTTGTTATCGCAGAAAAAAGTAAGAGCCTTTAGTTTATTTACAAGTATAGAAGGATGGGGAGAACAAGCGGAATACATGAGAACTGGGCTAGAGTGCAATCATTGGGAACGCAACTTCAAAGCTGCCCTGGATCGGGGATGGGAAGTAAATATAATGTGTACTTTTAATATTTTGTGCGTTAGTACATTTAAACAATTCTTAGAAAAAGTTGTTGAGTGGCGTGAGGAGTATGGCAGCTTGGTTCGTTTTGATACTCCCTATCTTAAAGAGCCGCCACATTGGAAAATAACAATTTTAACTGACGATTTTCTTTCTGATATGGATGAAAATTTACAATTTATTGAAGATCGCCCTGAAGTGTTTTCTAAATCTGAATTTGAAAAGATGAAAAGGGTAAGAGACTATATGCATTCTGAGTTGGGTAAAGCAACTATTGCATCGTCTAGTGTGCTAGCAGGAAGGAGAGATTTTTATTCTTTTTTTACTGAAAATGATAAACGATTAGGAACAGATGTGGTTAAACTTTTCCCTAGATATGAAGAATTTTATAAACTATGCAAGATGGCGTATGAACACTATGATAAATGATAATAATAAAGACACATGGTGTGTGAATGCAGAACACGCATTGGCCGGAAATAATGACGGTACTACTAAAATTTGCTGTATGATAGACCAAACAAGTCAAACATCAATGCGAGGAAATTTAATAGCAAGTACCCGAGTACCAGTGTTAGGGGTAGACTCTATAGAAGACCACTTTAATAGACAAGAATTTGCTTCAGTCAGGCAAGCCTTAGGAAAAGGACAAAGACATCCAGCCTGCAGACATTGTTGGCAAGAAGAGGATGCTAATAGAAAAAGTAAGAGGCAACGAGACAACGAACGGTATCTACATGAAATGAAATGGGACGGCCGAGAAGAGTATAAAGGGTTAACTAAGATAGAATTAAATTTAGGTAATTTATGTAACATTAAATGTCGAACCTGTCATCCTGCAATAAGCAGTAAATGGATGAAGGAATATCACGAAGTGTATGAGGCTAAAAATGGATCGCTTTACAAAGAGTGGAGCGAGACAATGAAGCGTTATCATCAAAGTTATGATAATGAGAGTCCTTTTTGGCCGGACATTGAAACACATTTATCAACACTCAAACAATTTGATTTTTATGGCGGAGAACCATTCTTGAGTGAAAAAATGTGGAAATTGCTATCAAAGGCAGTAGATAAAGGATATTCTAAAGACATTGAATTGCATTATAATACTAATGGTACTACTTGGCCTGATGCAGAAATAGAAGCATGGAAGGACTTCAAACAAATTAATCTTAGTTTTAGTATTGACGGTATTGGTGAACAATTCGAATATATGCGATTCCCTGCAAAATGGGACGTAGTTGAGCGCACACTTGAAAAAGCTAGAAACTTTAGAGATGCACATGGCAATATGCAAATAAGTTGGTGTGTTACATTGAGTACATTAAACATTTATAACCTCCCAGAAGTGTTAGATGAATATTATACTAAATATAGCGACATGGGCATGTATTTAAATCTAGTACATGGTCCTTTACATTATAACATTGACATTATACCAGATCGTTATAAAGACACTATAATTTCTAAACTAGAATCAATACCCAAAGAGTATGAATCTGTTTGGTATCAACTTCCAGGTATAATTAATTTTATAAAAAACGGAACACCCAACGAAAAAGAGTTCAATAAATTATTTGAAACAACAGAAAAGCATGATGAGTATCGTGACCAATCTTTTAGTAAAACTTTTCCAGAGTATAGTGATATTATAGGATACGATAAAAACAAATGAGTGATTTTTGGAATTATAACAACTTAGGACAAATGCACATAGAACTAACAAACAGCTGTAATGCTGCTTGCCCTATGTGTGTCAGATTTCATAATAACAGCCCATTAACTAGGCCTGATTTAAAAATCGAGCAAATAACTTATGATTTATTTGTTGATTGGTTCCCGCCAGAAGTGATAAATAAATGTCAATTAATTCTATTCTGTGGAGTTCATGGTGACCCTGTTATGGCTAAGGATATGTATGAAATATGTGAATACATATCAGACGTATCTAATACTACAATTTTTGTCAATACAAACGGTGGAGCTCGCCCTGAAGAGTGGTGGGAAAAATTAGGAATTTTATTTAGTAAAAATACTCATCGAAATTGGCAACTAACCTTCAGTATTGACGGTCTTGAAGATACAAACCACATATATCGTAGAAATGTAAAGTGGGACCGATTAGAAAAAAACGTAAAAGCCTTTACAAAAAACGGTGCGCAAAGTGATTGGGACTTCTTAATGTTTGCACACAATGAACACCAAATAGCTGCAGCAAGACAGGTGTCTAAGGATTGGGGTGTTACTAATTTTGTACCCAAAAAAGCATTGGGTGTTGATAATGGCACATCATTAACTGCTATGTCTGCATTAGATCGAGAAGGCAACCTAGAGTATTGGATTAGTGCACCTACTAATCCAACATTACGCAATCTAGAAGAACCAGTGGGGATTGAAGTAAAGGATTATCATAGTTTTAATATAGAGGAATATAAAGAAGAAAAAGTAAAACATGATAATAGCGATTATCAATCTCTTGTTAGCCGAGCGTATGAGAAACTGGAATATGAGGATGACCCGTCATGGAATAGTTCAAATTCAACTATATCTTGTAAAAGTTCAATTTGGGATTCACATAAAAGAGAAATATTCGTAGATAACCATGGAAGGGTTCTTCCATGTTGTTATGTGGGCACACACATAAACGGCACGTATAATGATTTTAAATCTCTACAATTACATAATGCTATGCAAGAATATGGATGGGATAAATTTAGTCTTAGAAATCATTCGTTATCAGAAATACTTTCTGAAGGACACCTCAACCGAGTTTTTGCTGATTCATGGGAAAAAGATGAAGTTAAATGTGGCAGAATGGCATATTGCGCTGCAACTTGTGGAAAAGTAAGCGCAATAGATAATATTTTCACACATGAAGATGTAGAAAATAAAGCAAAATTCGATCACATAAAAGGCAGAAATAAACAAACAGAAAGCACGCAGCTGCTATCAGCGAGTATTGGCAATAACGAGAAATCGAATTAGGTATAATTGACATATGAATAGAGAAACTTTTTGTAGCTATCCATTTGATACAATATTTCTTGGAGCAGATGCTGGTATAAAGACTTGTTGTAGTGCTAACCAAGATATTGGGGACTTAAATAAAGATCGTATTGAAGATATACTAGCTTCTGACAAGGCGCAAGAAATACGACAAAGTATTTTAGATGAAAAATGGCATGATTCGTGTCAGCAATGTAAGATATTAGAAGACCAAGGTGCACGGAGTGAGCGAACATCTTCTATTGAACACACTTATGATTATTACGAGAGTATAGAATTAGACAGTACATTTTTTGGATTAAAAAAGCTAGACTTAAGATGGAGCAACGTCTGTAATTTAGCTTGTAATTATTGTTACGAATATTTTAGTAGTCAATGGGCTAAAATTAAAGGAGTAAAATTAAATACGTTAGATGGGGAAAATGAAGAATCATTATTTGAGTTCATAGATATACACAAAGATGCGATCGAAACAGTAAATTTGCTTGGGGGAGAACCTTTACTCCAAAGACAAAATGAAAGATTGATATCGATGTTGCCAACAAATACTAACTATTACATGTTAACCAACATGGCAGTTCCGTTAGAAAAAAATTCAATAATGAATTTGTTATTAAATGAAGAGGCCCCAACTTTCGGTATAAGTTTTGAAACAATAGGCGATAAGTACGAATATGTGCGCCACGGAGCGTCATGGGAGGTATTTTGCAATAATATAAAAACTGTAAAAGAAAAAAATCCTAGTGTAAGATTGAACGCTCATCCTTTATATTGCACATACTCTGCGTTTAACTTAGTAGAGTATTACGAGTTTGTGTTGAATGCAGGATTTGATGATATTTATTGGTGTTCGATACAAAACATAGAAGGTCTTAATATAAACAAACTAAGTAAAGAATTAAAAACGAAGGCAATTAAAGAAATAGAGAAATGCAGTGAACTTTTTCCCGAACAAGCAAGTATCAAAGATTTAATCAACATCAAGATATCATTGGAAAAGAGTCTCGATGATGTTATTGCAACAGATAACAGCGAGATAGAGTTGTTCGCAGAATTTACAACTGGCATAGAATTACAACTTAAAAATAAAAAGAAAAAGGCAACCGAGCTATGGCCAGAATTATTTTTAGAGAACGCTAAATGATACATGCATTCGGCGACAGTTTTGTAGTAGGCGACCAAGATGATTTTTTGCATGAAACCGAAGAAGCTGGGCATGATATGCAATTTAATGAGCGTCTACACTATCTAATGTATAATGTAAGTTTTGCAGCATTAATTGCCAAAGAGCTTAATGAAGAATTTACTAATCATGCTATACGTGGTTCAGGAAACTATCCTCAGATTGATATTTTGATGCAGAAAATATTAGATGGTACAATTACAAAAAAGGATACAGTCTTATTTGGCATAACTACGCTTGTTAGGGATCGACAGCAACTATTAGCATTTGAGAACGTCACGAGCTACGGGAAGGGCCCGTGCATGATTGATAGAGAGCTTATACCCAATAAGATCGAAGACATCGCATTATTAGATCACTTTTATATTCTTTCTATATTGGAGAACATTTCTGCAATATACGATGTTAAAATAATTAAATTTTACTTGTTTGATAATGCACGTATATCAAAGAACACTGTAGATTTTATACCTTCAAATTTTGTTGGATTTAGTGAATCAGGAACAACATTGATTGACATTCTCAACGATACTTGGGATTCAGGCGACAAGGTTGGTTATCACGATTGCATTGATATACCTCCAGGATATGAAGATATGTATACTAAGTATAAACATCCGTCAATCAAAGGCCACAAAAAGATAGCTAACTGGTTCTTAGCCAACAGAATACTATAATGAAAGAAGTTATATATGATCATGCCGTTAGCGGCCTTGGCAGCACTCTCGGCATGATTTCAACAATGAAACACATACCCAATCCCGTAATCATACGATGTGCAGATCAACCAACAACAGACTTTATAAATCTGCTTCTAACAATTTTTAAAATTCCCAGTAATGACGTTAAATGTGTAGTGGGTGAGCTTCCTTATCCATCCATCGCTGGTGTCCATATGGATCTTTTAAAGGAATTCAGCCCGTACCATAAACCAGAAGTTTTTTCTCTGTTTGGCAACGATGTTCCAGTAAACACAAATAAAAAACCGTGTGCCATTCTGGCCAGAGCAGGTAATGTGTCAGTGAGCTTTGACACATTTGATGAAATAAACGAACAGCCGAGTTTCCCTAACAATAGGTATTATTCAGCACAGGAATATGCATCCATTTATTCTTTACTAGTTCGTGCTGGATACGATGTTATTAGTTTGGATAATTTCTATATTACTATTGAAGAGAAGATCGAAATAATGAATTCATTCGGAGATGTGTTTGTTGGATACGAAGGAGGGCTCGCACACTTATCACATATGCTACGGATACCTACTATAATACTTCCTTGGCACCGCCATTCGAATGGCGTTCTCTTTTTGACTGAGCATGAGAAATCTTTTTACCCAAAAACATTGCACATTGATGATGATATTTATTTTGTAAGTCACATAGAGGAAATCTTAAACTGGAATACTACAGATCTGCTAACAATAATAGATAAATTAAAGAATAACGAAGGAAATCATCCGGCACTTAATTCTGATACTAAAATAACAATTAAAAACTATGAATTGTTTATTGATGGCGTTATAATAGATTCGCCTAAATATGTCAGGAAGGTTTTGTTTGACACATTACCAGAATTAAGATATGGTGGAAAATTTATGAAAGTAGAACAAATATAGTGACAGACACTGGTAAATAGTAGGGAGGCATGACGTTTATGGTTGAAAAAATAAAAAACTGGTATAAAGACTGGAAACGAAAACGAGAAATTAAAAAAAAGCTGAAAGAACTAAAGGAACAGGATCCTTTTATATATGATTAAATGGGGTGTTAGTGCTGGAACACATGATGCATCTTTGACTGTAATGAATGGAAAAAAAATTTTGTTTGCCTCTCATGCAGAAAGATACAGTGGCATAAAAAATGACAAAGACTTAAATTTTGGTCTTATTGAAGCGGCGCTGAAGCACGGCTCGCCTGAAATTATATTCTGGTACGAGAATCCTTATACGAAGGCATTGAGAAAAATCTATGCCGGACAACCTAACGCATGGATGAGCCCTAGAAAGTACTTGGACAAATATGGACTAGGGTATGTCCATGTCGAGTATGGCAATCATCATGCAAGCCACATGGCTGCTGGTTATTACACTTCTCCTTTTGCAACAGCAGCAACACTTGTGATAGACGCAATAGGAGAATTCAATACTGTCTCTATCTGGAAAGATGAAAAGAAAATCTGGACAGCAAATTATCCTGCCTCTCTCGGTCTATTCTATTCTGCGATGACAGCACGAGTAGGTCTAAAGCCAAACGAAGATGAATATATTCTCATGGGCATGGCAGCATACGGCAATCCAGATAGATTCTACAAAGAAATAAAAGAACTCTGTTTGGACGGAACAAACTTTCATAGGGGCTGCTCTTGGTGGAAGCCTGAACTTACTGAAGAAGATTACTTTGATGTTGCAGCAGCAACACAGAAACTCTACGAACGATACTTTGCTAGTTTGTTGAGAATGACAAAAGACATGACAGGAGCTGATAATCTGGTCTTCATGGGTGGGTGTGCGCTTAACTGTCTCGCAAACAGGATTATACCTCAGCACTTTGAGAATCACTGGATTATGCCAAATCCAGGCGATGCAGGATCTTCTCTTGGCGCTATACTTGCACACACAAAACACAAAATAGATTTCGACAATGCTTTTCTGGGCGAAGAAATTGAAGGACATTATCCAGTTGACAAGGCACTAGAAAATTTGTTATCATGTGGTATAGTAGGAGTTGCGAGTGGCAGAGCAGAGTTTGGTCCAAGAGCATTAGGCAATCGTAGTTTACTAGCCGATCCTCGTGGTCAAGAAATGAAAGACAAAGTAAACGGCATAAAACAGAGACAAGAGTTTAGACCTTTTGCTCCCGTTATACTAGAGTCAGATGTTCACGAGTATTTTAATGTAAGCAAAGGCTTTTCGTCTCCGTTTATGCAACAAGTAGTGAGATGTAAATATCCTCTAAAGTATCCTGCCATTGTACACAAAGACGGCACGAGCAGAGTACAAACAGTAACCGAATATTCTCACCCAGGATTATTTGCATTGTTGACAAAATGGAAAAAGAAAACTAAGTGTCCCATGCTTCTGAACACGAGTCTGAACATCAAAGGGAAACCTATTGTCAATGATTTACAAAATGCAAAAGATTTTCAGAATAAGTACGGAGTTGAAGTCGTAAGTTAAATAAATAGATGTATGGGAGACATAATACAGTTTAAGACAAAAGAAAGAATCGAGCCTGAAGATAGAGTCATTGGGCATCGTATATCTTTCTACACAGAAGAAGAGCTAGACATTACGCTTATAGCGTTGAATGTTTATGGCTTTGAAGAAGTCAGATTCTCACGCACGAATCTGAAAGACCTTGACCCACTTTATATAAAAAGATGTTTGATTAAGATGAGAGGTTCTAGTCTTATTTCGACACTAGGATTTAGAGTGATAAATAATATTATAGCCAACATTGAAGAAGTAACGGAGAATGATTATGCCGATGAAGTTTAAACCATCAACAATACAACACACAAAAAACGGTAATGGAACTACTAAAAGAATAAATGTCCATACTTATATGTCAGGGACATCTACTGCTGTTCTACAAGAAGCTGCTCACGCAAGTTCGACTACTCCTAAAAAGAGAGACAAGATCATGAAGGAGCTTGTCAGGAGAGGCGTGATTTAATGCCTACGTACAATTTTGAGAACACCGAGACAGGTGAAATTACACAAGAGATTATGAAAATCTCTGAACGTGATGAGTATCTAGAAAATAATCCACATCTCAAAAGCGTCATGTTGTCAGCACCAGGAACTGTAAAGGCAACTGGTGACCGAACTAAACCACCTGGTGGTTTTAAAGAAGTTCTGTCAAAAATCTCAGAAGCAAATCCAACTAGTGCGTTGGCTGGTGATTATGGTCACAAAGATCATAAGTCAGTCACAACTAGAAACATCGTCCAAAAACACAGAGAAAAAGCAGGAGGTAATATTTCAGAGTAAGTTTTATATTATGGTTCTTTAACTTTAACCCAACATAGGATATTTCTATGCCAAAGAAGAATCTTCAGTTAGTACAAAACGAAAAAAATGAAAGACGCCCATCTAATAGTCTCAAGATTACTCTTGACGACATGATTACGATCTTAGCAAAGACGGAAAATCAAGGCCAGTTTATGTCTCAATACAGACACAAGCCGGCCTTTTTATTGCACGGCTGTGCTGGAACGGGAAAAACTTTCATTGCCTTATATCGTGCGCTTGAAGAAGTACTAGACAAGCAAAATGGTTATGGTAAAGTAGTTATTGTACGATCAGCAGTACCAAGTAGAGACATTGGACACTTACCAGGAAACGAAGAGGAGAAAACAGAAGTTTATAGTGCGCCTTATCAATCTATGTGTCAGGAATTTTTTCCTACAAAAGATAAGCCGTATCAGAGATTAGTGGAACAAAAGCACTTAGAGTTTATGTGTACATCTTATGTAAGAGGCATTACATTAGATCACGCTGTTGTTATCGTTGATGAGTGTCAGAACTTGAACGATATGGAACTCAATAGTATAATGACGAGAGTAGGCGTTAATACAAAGATCATTTTTTGCGGAGACTTCCGGCAAACAGACTTGTCTAAACGCTACGATATGTCAGGTATGCGTCAATTTATGATTACTACCGAAGCTATGCCATCATTCTGCTCCGTCGAGTTTGGAACAGATGATATTGTCAGGTCCGAGCTAGTTAAAGAGTATATATTAGCTAGAATGCAGTATGAGGACGACTATGGCGTAAGTGCTTGATTTAATTGAAGTAATTATTTTTCAATTATTTTAGAGTTCCTAAGGAAATCAAGTACTTAGGGACTCTTTTTTTGCTTGACATTTAGGCTAATAGGTGCTATAATGTAAGCATAAACTGAAAAAAGGAACTAAAGTATGAACGATTCAATCCAGACTCTAATCACTAAAATCAACGAAGACTGGGATCGCTGGACAAAAAGAGCAGATATCACTAACGTCCCTAAATCGGAGATTCTGATCCAAGAAGGATCTAAGTATATCAAAATCGTCCGAAGCGGTACTCAGGATATGGTTTGGGGTTTTATTGTGAAGACCGATACGGACAAGAAATTCCGTAAAGGTGACATTCTCAAAGCGGCCACATGGGCAGCTCCTGCCAGAAACAAGGCTCGTGGTAATATCTTAGAAGGTGACTTCTCATGGGTTCGTTGGACTGGCCCAGAATATCTAAAATAATGCTTGACATTGCATCTAGTCGGTGCTATAATGTAAGCATAGAATGTAAAAACAGTTGTGAGGACTGAATATGTGGAATCTAGAAGGCATGCAAATCGAAGGCACTTATCTTGATGGCACGGTAGAGGTTAGTGGTCGTGTTACCCATAGCCGTGTCGCTTACGGTGGTGGTGTCGAGCACCATGTTAAGATAGACAATGGCTTTTCTGCCGTTGATGGTCGAGTTCGCCGTGAAGCAGGCGAAGTAATCATTGTTGAGCATAAGTATATTACAGGAGTGGGTGATTAATGTTAATATTAAGTAACGGATCAGTCCAGCAGTTTTTTTCTTGTTATCAGGAAATCGTTGACTTTATTGGCAATGATGAATTCAATGCCGTACTCGGTGGTGACCATTCGCAGTATAGCATTTCATTTTTACCAATCACATAAATCATTGCACCCTTAGCTCAGTTGGATAGAGCAACGGCCTTCTAAGCCGTGGGTCAGTGGTTCGAATCCACTAGGGTGTACCAAATTGTTATATATAATATGTCTCGTAATGACAATAAACTTGTACTGGTCGGGACAGCGAAGAGTTCTGTTTCTCTTTTAAAATAAATAAGCAGATGGTGCCCAGAAGTAATTTTTAGGATGATAATGTTTAGTAAAGTAGAAGTTGAAATTGAAGAGGCAGTAGCAAAGTCTACGCCGAATGGCAGAATGTACGAAACTCCTGATGGTGCTTCGTATCCTTCGGTCACTACTATCATGTCTTATATGTCTCAGGACAGCATTAAGGCATGGCGAGAAAGAGTAGGTGAGGAAGAAGCTAATAAGATTAGCAACCAAGCCGCTACTCGTGGAACAAAGATTCACGATTTATGTGAGCAGATACTTCTTAATAACGAGGTATCATATGACAAACTCAGTCTGCTTGACAAAGAGATGTTCTTTAAGTTTCGCCCTGTATTAGATAGAATTGATAATATACACGCACTAGAAACCGCTTTGTATAGCCACCACTTGCGACTAGCAGGAAGAGTAGATTGTATTGCTGAATTTGATGGCAAACTGTCTGTGATAGACTTTAAAACTTCTAAGAAGCCTAAGCGCAAGGAGTGGATTGACAATTACTTCATGCAATGCACTGCCTACTCTATTATGTTTGAAGAGAGAACAGGTATTCCGATACCTACAATCGCTGTTCTTATTTGTGTTGAAGGCGATGAGCCTCAAGTATTCATCGAAAAGCGTGATAATTACGCCGAAAAGTTATTAAATTTAAGGCTTGACTACGAACGTAGTATTAAGCTATAATATAAATAATAGACATTTAGGAGAAACACATGAGAACATTACTTTTTATAGCAGCATTAGTCCCATCAATCGCATTTTCTCAAGTTGAGATAGTTTCCGAAAAGCCGCATTATGTTATGGTCACTCAAAAAGAGTGCGAGTATCAAGATGTCTACGTTGAGAACTCACTAGGTGGCTCTATAGTAGGCGGTGTAATCGGAGCAGCTATCGGTAATGAGATTGGTGGTGGTTCTGGTAGAAAGATTGCTACTGTAGTAGGTGCAATAACTGGCGCCAATGTTGGACGAACCCGTGCAGAGAGAAACGGCAGAATAGAACAACGACAGATTTGCCGTGATGTACAAATTCAAGTACAGCGTGGTAAGTATGTGACTATGAGGTATGAAGGTAAACTTCATACTATCTTAGTAGACTAATTCGTTGAAGTAAGAGATAGGAAGTTTGGACAGGGGTGCAACTCCCCTCGCCTCCACCAATAAAACATATGGGGGCGTTTTAGATTCGACAGACGACTGAAGACTTATGGAGAATCGTCAGAGCAGACGTAAAAACTAACTTAAAATAAACGCAAACGATAATGTTTACGCTTTAGCCGCTTAGGCTAGATGAGGTATGGGTACCGCCTTATAATCAAATGGGCCCATTTTTGACACACAACACACACAAGGAGATAGATATGTCAAATCCGTATGAACTAAGATTCAACATGCTCATGGAAGCAAAAAACCTACTCGTAGAAGAGTATCATGCTGAAGTGGATCGACTCACAAACAGATACTTTGCGTTAAAAGACGCAGGCGAGACTGTTGAGTATCCTACTTTACCGCAGTATCCTACCTTTGAAGGCATTCAAGATTTATGTAAAGAAATGAATGCCTTTGTAAGTAATTCTGGTGGTAAGCACTAAGTAGTTTAAGGGTATGGGCACCACCCTAACGGGCCTAAACTAAAGGAAGACAATCATGTACATAGTAGAAGATACACTTGCTATGTTAGTCGCAGTAGTTACACTAACAGCAGTAAGTATGTTCGCTTATAATGAAACTGATGAAGTCCCTACAGAAGAAGTACCCGTGGTAGTAGAAATAGAAAGAAGTCCCTCGTTTTATGAAATAGCACAGCGAGAGACTCATTGTTTGGCAACCAACATATATTTTGAAGCTCGTGGTGAATCGTTTGAAGGTAAGAAGGCAGTAGCTTTTGTTACACTCAATCGAGTTGAAAGCGAGTCATTTCCAAACGACATATGTTCAGTCGTATATCAAGCGCAGTATTCGTCATGGTGGAAAGAGAAAAGAGATCGACTTGTGCCTATTAGAAACAAGTGCCAGTTTAGTTGGTATTGTGACGGCAAGTCTGACTCTATTCGAAACACTAGAGAATATGAAAATCTCTATCGCCTAGCTAGTGAAGTTATTCTTGGCAAACACAAAGACAACACAGGCGGAGCTGAATATTATCACGCAGACCATGTTAAGCCAGATTGGCGATTAGCATTTAACAAAACAACAAAGATAGATTCACACATCTTTTATAGAAAACTTGACATCTAGTCTCAATAGTGTATAATGGTATTATGACTGACGAAATAGAAGCAAAAATTGTAGTAACTGGTGGTTGTGGATTTATCGGCTCACACCTTGTAGATAGACTATCTGATATTGGATTTCATGTTTATGTCGTTGATGATATGCGCCAAGGCAAGTATGTCATCGATAGACCTAACGTAGAATACTTTTTTGAAGATGTTTCTACTTGCAAGCTAACGGAAAAGATTACACGACCATTAGCAATTATGCATTTAGCAAATAGTCCTCGTGTTAGACGCTCGCTTGAAGAGCCTAGAGACACTATAGATAATAACATAACTACAACAACTGCTGTTGCTGATTGGGCAAGACATTGGCACACATATTTGTTCTTTGCAACATCCTCAAGTACACAGTATAAAGATTCAGTCAATCCGTATACTTGGAGTAAGGCAGCGTGTGAAGGAATATTGGAATTGTATAAAGAGTTGTATGATCTGAAGTACATGAAAATGTTCTTTTACAATGTGTATGGTCCAGGTGAAGCAGACTACGGTCCATACAGCACAGTAATACGAAAGTTTAAGAAAGATTATTTGAAAGGAAATCCTCTGACTATTTTTGGCAACGGAAGTAAAGAGAGAGATTTTACTCATGTAGATGATGTGGTACAAGGCATATTGCAGTTGTTAGTAGATTCAGATCACCACGAAGAAGTACATTTCGGCAAAGGTGATCCTAAGACTATACTATCAATTGCTCAAGCATTTAACACCTCAATCGTTCATAGTTTTGATAAACCGGGCGAAGCGCAAACAACGATTTGCAAAAAGCCTTACATAGAATGTCCTAATGATGTCTTCAGTTACATTGATAACTGGTTGAAGGAGAACACGATTGACAATTAGAGTAGTAAACGAATTTATGGCAAACTCAGATAAACTAACAGACGTATATATTATCACAAAAAAGTTTAATACGCCATCAGAATTTTCACAACACATAGAAAGGAGAGCAGTTCATACAAAATCTACATGTATGGACATTCTGATAGATTATTGTGTTTCAAATGACATTGAAATTGAAAGCGTGAATAAACTTCTTAGTACGAGTCTTAAAGACAAGATAGAAGCAGAAGCACAAGACTTAAATTTACTTAAGGTGAAAGCAAATAAACTACCTTTTTAATATGGATCCATTTGAAGTTTACAAAGTGTACATGGCACTAAAACTACACTTTACTACAAAGAGTTACGACATCACCGAAACTAAAGGGGCTGTTCGTGCAAAGAAAGAAACTTTCCTAAAGCGAAAAGATATATTATCTTTTCGTAAGTTGGCAAGGGACTTTAAAAGATCTGAAATTATCGACATACTAGTTGCTAACTTTGTTAGTGGGGATAAGTGGGGCGGCATCTTTGATGCACAATTACTAGAAACTCACAAAAAATGGTTGACAACTAAGCAGAAAATGTTGTATAATTTCAGTACAGACTTAGATAATATTCTATTTCGTATGGAGAAAGATGATCTAAAGTCTGGTGTAAGAGAAGGAGCTCATCCGTTAATTTTTAGAATGTATATGAGTCGAGATATCAATTTAGAAACATTAGTTATGTTGGAAAAATTGATACCGTACACTGATAGTTATTATGATGACTTTGTATTAGAAGATGTTTGTCTTCTAATTAGTAAATACAAACCCTTTGTTCGTTTTGACAAAGAAAGTATTAGACTAAAATACGAAGGCAAATTGAATGAAATTTACGGTAATGAGTTATAATACAACGCTATATAACGCAATACAACTATACAACGCATACAAGGAGAAATCATATGTCGTTTAATTCACTATCTGATCTACGCAAGGCCCGTGGCAACTTCGACTCACTTATGAAAGAAGTTGAAAAACTTGATACCCCTCAGCAAAATAATCGAGGGGATGACAATGAGTGGAAGCCTACAGTAGACCAAGCAGGTAACGGCTACGCTGTTATTCGCTTCCTCCCTGCTCCACAAGGCGAAGATATGCCGTGGGCACAACTTTGGAATCACGGTTTCCAAGGTCCAACTGGTAAGTGGTATATCGAAAACTCACTTACTACACTCAAGCAAACTGACCCTGTATCAGAACTCAACTCAGAGCTTTGGAACAGCGGTGTAGAAGCTAATAAAGAAATCGCTCGTAAGCAGAAGCGCCGTCTCTCATACTACGCTAACATTCTAGTCGTGGAAGATTCAGGCAATCCTTCTAACAACGGCAAAGTCTTTCTTTACAAGTTCGGTAAGAAAATCTTCGACAAGATCAAGGACGCTATGCAGCCTGAGTTCCAAGACGAAGATCCTATGAACCCATTCGACTTCTGGGATGGTGCTAACTTCAAACTAAAGATTCGTCAAGTAGAAGGCTATCGCAACTACGACAAGTCAGAGTTTGCAGCTCCTAGCCCTGTCGCAGGCGATGATACAGAGATTGAAGCTATCTGGGCGAAACAGCATTCACTTGCTAAGATTATTGACCCAAGCAACTTCAAGTCTTACGATGAACTCAAAAAGAAGCTAGACTTTGTACTAGGCTCATCGACACGAGTTGGAACTGCTGAGAGCATCTCATCTATTACAGGCGATTCTACTGATGATAGCTTCATGCGAGACGTAGCAACAGCTACTGCATCGGTTGCTAGCATTGCTCCAGTTACTGCAACTGAAGAAGACGATACGATGTCTTACTTTGCTAAACTTGCAATGGATGACTAGTATATAGTTACACGAAAAAGGGACTTCGGTCCCTTTTTTTATGCTCGTGTGTATTGCCTTGATTGAAAGTCTATAAAAGAATTTACAGAATTTCTTGCTGTCGTTGGATTTATCAGAACAGGAGGAGTTGAATTGCTTGCCTGTGTATTGTTATTTGTGACGTTATTAATTATAGTTGGTGCTTGTTGCGAACTTTGGATAGAAGCCGCTTCTGTCATATTTCCTACAGCATCCGCAGTAGGAGTAACTGATGTTTCTATTCTTTCTAAACCGCTTGCGCTATCTGATCCAGTCATAAGCATTCTTGAGGGGTCTGACGGAGACATATTAACTAATGCGTTTGCGTTGGGAACATTGCTCTCAAGTATATATTCATCACTCTTTAATGTAGCATCTGCCATTGCTTTGTAGTTTTCTTCAGTTGGATTTTCATTGTACGCAATTTCAGCAGCGGCGGCTTTCTCATTCAATTCTTTTAGTTTAGGATCAACAGCATTACTATTCTCATTTTTGTTAGTAGACACGGAAGGTGTCACTGATCTCTCTTTCTGCATCTGAGCCAATGCTTGCCGTGCTTTTAGTCCTTGCGGCGTGCCTCCAAATCTTCTTCCAAAATCTGCTTCTAATTGTCTTCTCTGCGATATTTTTATTGACTCACTCCAATCCGAATTATTAATTTCTTCTAATCGAGTGTCATACTCTTTCACATCACCTGGTCCCATTTGGTTAGGATTATCGGAAGAATAGTTATTACTAGTGGATCTAGACGTAACAGAAGGCGCAGTAGTCTCTTCGCCTCCATCCAACTGGCTAAGCCGTTCTAAGACTCTGTTAGTGTCTTTCTCGTCTAAATCATCATCGTGAAGTATAGCTTGTAATTGAGCAGTATCAGTAGTTTCTTTTAATATTTCAGGATTAATCTCACTATTGCCCATCCAGTCTTTATCGTAAAGTCCACTTTCTATTGCAGCGTCTAGTGCTGCCTCTCCTGATGTAGTAGTAGCAGCGTCTCCTATCGCTTCACCAGCAGCAGATCCTGCAAAATACCCTGCTATACCACCGATAGCCCCGCCCACAACCCCGCCGATAACTGTACCAACGCCAGGAACAATTGAACCAATAGTAGCGCCGAGAGCAGCACCACTAGATCCCATTGCTAATGAACCAGCAAGACCGCCAGTGGCTTTAGTCACTGCTTCTACTTTACCAGCAGTCTCATCTTGTTCTGTAAACATCTGACCTGTTTCTTCATTTATAGCGCCAGATTCTACTAGCTGATCTGCTGCATTGTAGCCTTGGTATCCCTCATAAACAGACCCTGCTACTGCTAATGGTACAGCTACTTTACCTAAAACTTTCGCTGTGCCACCAAGGACTTTGCTAGTAGTACTAGCGCCACGAACAACATCGTCAGCTACGTTTACACCTGCTTTTGCAACATCGTCAGCTACGTTTACACCTGCTTTTGCAACATCGTCAGCTACGTTTACACCTGCTTTTGCAACATCGTCAGCTACATTTGTTCCAGCTCTTGCAACATCGTCAGCTTGACCGAAAAGAAGTGATTTTAGACTTCTAGGTGCGGCAGACTTTGTAGGAGTAGCAGTCGCTCCTGTCGTAGGAACATCATCTGCAAATCCTAATGCCTTTTTAAGTCTGCTGAATCTACTTGGCTTAGTATTGTTGGGTGGTTTACCGTTCCTTAGTAGATTCATACCAGGAGGAAGACCTAATCCATTTCCGCCAGCCTCGCCACTTGACATGTTTTTCAATTCTGCCAAGATGTCTTCTAATAGCTCTACTTTCTTGTTGTCCAAAGATTCTCTATCAATACCAGCAGTAAAGACTTTTCCACCCTCGGCATTTACAACTTGATCATTAGCCTCTGATTTGAGAGGTTTAGTTGTTATTGCTGCGTTGACTGTTTCTTGAAATCCTTGTGATTGCGTTTTGTTTTTTTCTTCTAGGCTTACTTGTTCTTTTATTGTATCAAAGTCGTTTTTCGGCTGTAGTCCAAATAACTTTTCTTTAGAGAATGCTTGCTTTAGTGATTCACCAAAAGTGTCATTCTCTCTTACGTCAACATTTGTAAATTTTTTGAAAGCAGTACCAGCAAATCCAAGAGGATCACTTTGTTTTGATAAAGTTTCTTTTGTTTTATCTAATCCTAAAAGTTTTATCAGTTCTTCTGAATTGTCGCCAGATTTTATTTCTATTTTTGCTATCTGTTGTAATAACTGATTGATAGCCGCAACGCTCGCTTCTCCAGTTTTCTCTTGGGCAGCCGCCATCATCTTTACAAGTTTTACAAATTCTTCTTGTGATTCATCATTTGCATCAACAATTTTTTGTACAGCTTCCGTGTTTTCGCCAAGGCTTTGTGCGATAATGCTTATGGAAGAAGAGATTGCATCTTTGTTTCTCATGCTAGTATTTTTAACAGGTGTCGTGGCTTTCTTAATATTTTCCAGCAGAAAGTCTGCGCCTGACTTTGAAAACTTATTATTGTTTTCTTTGTCTCTGACGTTAGCTCCAGTGAAGCCTTCATCTAAAATATTTTTACCAGATACTGTTAGATCCATTATTGTTTACTCTTTAGTTTCTCTTCTTTCTTTTTTAAGTGAGTTATCAACATACCGACATAAACTTCTCTTTCCCAAGGCATCATATTTTCCAATTCAGACAAACTATAATGATGCTCTTGCATTAACAAAAAATTCGTCTTGTAATAATTCTCAAGCGAATCCTGAGAAAGAGTTAGCCGAAAAAATGATCGTAACCATTTATTACAATGTTATTTTTGGTTTCGCACTTAGTACAGGTATAAGATATTGTATGAATTAACGTCGGTATCTTTTGAAAGAATTCTGCGGCATCATTCAACGCACTTACTGGCAAACTATCAATAAATTCTATCATTTCTTCTACTGTTTCTTCTTCTGGCTTGACTATTTCTTCGCCATTGTAGATATAGTTGATACTGTTTAGAAGAATATCCGTATCGCTCATTTCATCTTGCGTCAACTGTACTTTAGCAGATGGGTATTTTAGCATTATACCAACACTATCATTTAATTCTATTTTCTTTTCTGTTGTGTTAATGTCGCCTACCAATTCAAATGAATTTAAGTCCATATTATAATCTAAAGAATCTTCGCATTTTCCACACTTTAGCGTGAATTCTTGTATGTTGCCTATAGACTTTTCACGCAACTTTATGAATACACTTTGAAGTTGAAACATTGCCAAAGACTCTGCATCTACTTTTCCAAATGAACAGTTGCTAATCACTTGGCAACATGCAGCATACATTTCCGATGTACTTTCAGACGCAGAAGCAAGCGTTAAAATTTTGTTTTCTTTTACTAGAAAGGGTCTAAACTTGACACTTCCTTTTATTCCTGGTATTTCTACATCAAATGTTGGTACATCAATTACAGGTAAAGCCATTATATTCTCCAATTAGTTACATTAATTTATTTAACACCGACACCGTTATAAATTCTTTCCCACTTTTTAGCCGAAACAGAAACTGACATTCTCACAAATCCTATATTACTCCACGACATCGGTGTCAAGTTTATGAGTTTAGGAACAGCGTCTATAAGTCTCCATTTTGCTAATACATCGTCATTTGTACTCAAAGAAGATATTTCAATGTCTGCAACTACATCAGTATAAAAACCTACTTCTTTTGAGGTTGTATCCGCACTCATAGCTATCCATTTTTCAAATAGTTCTCTACCATGCCAATCTTCGTCTACTATAAAACTGAAAGACATATCAGTAGTTAGAAATTCTACGTTTTGTGTTCTATATTCTGTCCATGCGCCTATCTTGACGGGAAGGTTAGTCGCCGCCATACCAGGTATCTGAGCTTCTTCGCATCTTATTGAAATTGTTTGCTCGGCGCCATAACTTATTTGACTTCGTAGACCTGCAGGTATGTTGAACATTACCTCAAATCTTTCAGTTCTTGGCGTGTGCTGATTTCTTATTTCTGATAAGAAATTTACTAACTTGTTTGCTGCTTTAGCCATTGATTATGTCTCTGCTATCTCTGTAAACTTTCTGTAGTGATGCGCCTTGGAAGCTCTGTGTTGGTAAAAATATCGATGCTTTCCAATGTTCTGGATTTATCTTAAAAAATCTGCTATTTACTTGACTGTACAGATATTTTTTTACTGAAGGCTGTACTTGAGGAAACTTACCAAAGTTTTTTAGTATGCTCCAAGTTACTTCAATTTTACTCTTTTCGTTTATTTCTTTATCACTGTAGTTCAACAACTCACCGAGAAGTTTATCTCTTTACAAGTAAGGCAAGTAGTGTAGGTTGATTCCAACAAAGCCTCCAGATATTTCATCGAATGGCAAACAAAGTGGAAATTGATCCCAATAAGGCATGGTGTCCTTATACTTAGGATCGTACACATACATGTACATGTTACCTGGTTCTAGTCTTGTCACAAACTCGCCTAAGTCAGTCTTTGACGCATTACTAAACGAGTCTATGTTATTCGCAACTTTGCGAACAGAATCTTGATACCAGCGAAAGGAACGATCTGCGTCCCCTGCACTTGTTCTTATATTTTCAAAAGGATTAGCCATACTCTTATTTATAATCAAATACCAAGTTCTTTCTCAGTAATAATCATGAACTCCCAGTTGCGGTCGAGACAGAATTCTTTAGCGGCTTCCCACTTAGCAAGATTGACTCCCCATTGTTTGACTTCGTTGATGAATCTTTTCGTAGTGCGAGAAGGTTTCTTAGGCTCTTGGGTGAATCGTTTAGGCTTTACTTCAACAAGACACATTCTTACTTTGTCTTTGCTGCGTATCTTCACAACAAAGTCTACAAAGTAACGATGTATTTTATTGTCTAACGGTGAACGATAAGGTATTACTATCTCTTCACTGCCCCATTCTAATACTGATGCACTTATATCGCACCAATTCATAAACTTTAATTCGTAACTAGATCGGTATGTTATATTGGAAACATTGCCTTTGTATTTCGCTGGATTTCTTGGTTGGAATCTTCCTGAATAAACTTCTTTTGTGTATGTCATAGATGTTATAGCTAAGTTGAAAGTGTACTCTATTTATTAGATAGGAATACCTGAGATGACTTGCATTCTTGTTATAAATAAAGAAAACAATTCTTTACGCAGGAAAAGAAATGGGTGAAACCGCAGACAGGGTAGGCAGGTTGCTTGATCAAACTTCCTCGCCGGCAGCAAATCAAGTAATTCACAATAAAAATATTTCAGAAGAAGCGAAAAAAACTGCCGAACGAGAAGTTAGAGATCGTGACCTGGCTTCAGCTTTTATATTCAGTAGTCCAACTGTTCTCGAATATCCTAAGCGAGTAGGCGATGACGAGCATCAACCTCATAGTGTTCGTTTCTTCATCAACGCAAGGTCAAACAGCCGAGTCGCAGAACAGACCAACCGTGCTATGCAGGAACGGGTACGGGGCTTTGCCGGCCCAATAAGGCCTCTGGAGACAGTAGATTCTACCTCTGAAAATAGAGCGACTGCTGATCAAGCAAAAACTCTCGCAAAAGGAACAGGAGGAGTTGCTGGTTTTATCTTAGGTTCAGGTGCAGGTGCATCTATTGCTGGTCTTACCGGTAATGCATCAAAATTAGGAAAAGCTTTAGCATCTATTGCAAGTGGCGGCATAGGCGCTTTTGCAGGAGTAGCACTTGCAGAATCTGTTATAGAAACAGTCACCAAAGTCAGAACTCTAGGAGTAATAGAACTTCACGTTGCAGCGCCCCCTGTTGCTCAATATTCAGCAAACTGGGAAAACAAAGAACTCGGTGCATTGGCTGGTGCAGGCGAACTGTTCGATAAAGAAGGCCTTTTAAGTACTGCTGGCGGCATTGGCGATCTTGTTACCAGAGGGGCAATCAAAGCAGCGGCTTCATTGCCATCTGGCTTAGGGATTACAGGTGAAATAGGAGCATCGCTGGACTTAGCATCTGGTAAAGTGGCTAATCCATATAAAGAGCAACTATTCTCTAACATGGGGTTTAGACAGTTCGCATTCAACTACAAGTTTGTTCCTAGAAATGAAACTGAATACAATGAAGTACAAAGAATAATCCGACTTTTCAAATATCACATGCACCCAGAGAATGATCCTACTGGTCTATTCTTAGAATATCCATCAGAATTTAATATACAATATATGTACAAAGGCGAAGAAAATACACATCTAAGTAAAATATCTTCTTGTGCATTAACAGACATCAAAATAACATACGGCAATCAAGACGCATTTACTACATTTAAAGGCACGAGCGGTGCACCAGCAGAAATAAATATGCAGTTGGCGTTCACAGAACTTGAAACCCTAACTAATGATAGAATAGCGGAAGGTTACTAATGTTTTTTAAAGCAATGCCAAAAATTTCGTACAAAGTAAACGGCGAAACTGTCAATACGAAAGACATCTTTCAGCGAGTAGGTCTTGATAGAAAACTAACTAGTCGAGCAGCACTAGAGGCTTATTATGTTAAAAACGGAGAAACTCCTGATATAATAGCCAATAATTTTTATGGATCTTCTAACTACCATTGGATTATTTTGACAGTAAATGATATTGTTAATACAAACGAAGAGTGGCCAAAAAGACAAGAAGAAATTTTTGCATACACAGAATCTAAATATGGTGTTGGAAATTCTGGTAAAGACCATCACTATCGTCTAGCAGATGATATAACAATCATAGTTGATTATGATGCAGTGGGCATTGCTAACGGTAGCATAGAAGCAGTTTCAAATATAGACTATGAAGTCGATGAGAACGAAAAAAAGAGACAGATATTCATACTAAGAAATGAATTTTTAGCTGGTTTCATAAACAAATACAAAAGTTTAATGGATCAGTAATATGGATTCCTCGTCTGAATCACTAATACATGCAGGTGATTATAAAATAGAGCAATTGCTTATCACTAGTCCTAGCACTGAAGCAACTGCCGACATCACTGACTTTATGATGGAAATAAATCTTTACGAAGATTTGTTTTCTTTTTGCATGACTGGAAATGTTATCCTTGCTGATGCTGCAAACTTGATATCAAACTTGCCTATCGTTGGCAATGAATTTATTACAGTGAAATTCAGAACACCTACTCTTGAGGATTCGCCTGAAAACGTAATACAGAAGACATTTCAGGTATATGCAATATACGACAGAATTCTAAACGATGACCGATCACAATATTATAACATATCTTTTATATCACCAGAAGGATATGAAGATCAGACTACAACTATAGGCAAGTCTTATAATGATTCTACTGATCAAGTGGTCAAAAAAATATATGAAGAGCATATCGAGGTTGATAGACCATTAATAATATTTGACACACCGCACGTAAGTAGAATAAAATACACTTCAAACTATTGGTCTCCTTTCAAGAATATTAACTTTGTCGCTAAAAGAGCAAAAGGCAGCACTCTCAACGGATCTGATTATTTATTCTTTGAGACAAATAAGTCATTTTATTTTGCAAGTATTGAGTCTTTGATCGATGCCCAGATAAAAGGTGGAGTTTTTGATGAGTATGTATTAGAGAGAAATGGCGCAAAAATGCCAAGAAGAATCAATCCATCTTTAACATATGTAGGCAATCAGTTTCCGTCTTCGATGACAGCAGTTGAGAACTTAAAACTTCTTACTAGTATTGATACTCTTGACGGAAACAACAGAGGAGCATTTGCTTCAACTGTTGATGGTTACGATTTTTATACGAAGAAGATTGTTCGTAGTGATTTTGATTTTATTGAAAACATGGATAAATTTCAAAAAACTGGACCCACTAATATATTGCCGCCAAATCTTAAAAGAAATGCTTTATCTAACAAGACATACTATTCACAGAATACTGGTTTATACAATGATTTTGGATTAACAGATGAAGAAGATTTGCCTGCAGGATCAACTGCTCAAACTATTGTAGATAAGATAAGTAATAGAAAAAGTTATTTGAATTCATTTGAAAATTACAAATTTGAAGCTACTTTGCCAGGAAGGACTGATATCAATGTTGGACATGTAATAAGTCTTTTGTATCCTTCTGCTGAGGCTCCCACTCCCGGATCTTCTACTACTCTTTTAGATCCGATGCTATCAGGATTGTACATAATATCAGCTATACATCACAAATTCAATGCAGACAGACATATTATGACAGTTGAAATGATTAAGAATGGACTTTCTGATTCACCAGATAGTGTTGATATGAACGGAGAAGAATAACATGTATCCTAAGTTTAATTGGTGGGTTGGTATTGTTGAAGATCGAGCAGATCCTGCAATGCTTGGTAGATGTCGTGTACGAATAATAGGATATCATACTGAAGATAAAAATGAATTACCAACAGTAGACTTGCCGTGGGCAGTTCCTGTAACACCTACAACATCTCCAGGAATATCAGGCATAGGTGAGACCCCGTCCTTTGTGCAAGGCACTACTGTTCTTGGATTCTTTAGTGATGGAGAAGATGAACAACTTCCTGTTATTATAGGAACTTTGCCAGGCAAGCCAAGAAACAAAAGAGACAAGGACATTGGCTTTTCTGATCCGTCTGGTAAATATCCAAGAAGTGAAGCTGGCACAGGACTCAACGGACTTCAAGAATCGGATTTATCTAGATTAGCAAGAAATGCGATTGCAGAAGGACATATAAGTCTGGCGAACAAAAGAGCAGCTAGACAAGAAGCGATTCCACGTGCTGCAGCTCCTCATGTTGAATCTGTTGCATCTGACATACCAGGAGCAGTATACGATAGAGAAGTGTGGGAAGAGCCACATCCTAGATTTGGTGATTCTAGTTATACCTATAATTCGTCAAATCAACCGCCAAATTTTGATAATAAATGTTCTGTTTATCCTTACAACAAAGTGAATGAGACAGAAGGCGGCCATGTATTTGAGATAGATGACACCCCTAATAACGAGAGAATACACGAATATCACACTGCTGGAACATTCTATGAAATTCAGGCAGACGGCTCAAAGATCACCAAAGTCGTAGGCGATGAATACGAGATAACACTAAAAGACAAAAAAGTTTATATCAAAGGATCGTGTGATGTCACTATTGGCGGCGATGCACGAATGCTCGTAACTGGAGACATGTATCAAGAAATTGGCGGCAACTTGTTCACTACAGTAGCAGGTAATAGAGTTACTAAGATTATAGGCAATGATTTAACTGAAGTATTGTCTGGACAAAATTCTTCTATCAAGAGAGATCAAGCACTTCGAGTTGGTGGCAGTAAAACAGATTCTGTTATCAAAGACAGTACTACTACAGTTGGCGGCAATTCTTTCGCAACCACAGGAGGAAATGTAACAAGCATATCAGTAGGTTCAACTTCGCACACATCAATCTTAGGATATAAGGTTATGAGTACTACTGGCAATGTCAGCATGAATGCTCCTGTCGGCGATTTTAAAGCTCTTAGTTTGAATATGTCCTTGTCTGCTGCGTTGAATCAAACAGTAACTGCTGCGGTACAATTAGTTGAAGCTAGCACAATACAAACACTGTCTGCTGTTGCGTCACAAATGATCACAACTCCATTGCAGACAATTGTTGCAGCTTCTAGAAATATTACAGGAGTCACTTCACATACCGGAGCATACACTATAACAGGTAATTTAACTGTATTAGGAACTGCGTCAGGAACAATAGTGAGACAAGGTAGTATTATTCTTGGTACCCACAAACATACTGTTGGAGGCTCAGCTGCTCCTCTAACTGGCACACCTACACCATAAGGAGTAAAATATGAGCTGTGGAGCAACCGAAAAGTTAGTAGAACTAACTCAATCTATTGGCAGTACTAATGATATAATAGACAAGTTGATTGATAAAATACCAATTACTCCTGCTCAAAACCAATCAATTGCAGATGCTGCTGCTATAATAGCTATGGCCAGCGATGCGGCCGCTATACAAGAGTTAGTAACAAGTAAATTGAAAGGATATTTGCCGGAGATTGAAATACCAGAAGAGATAAAAGGGCTTCAGGCGGACATCGAAGGATTTGCATCCGATATTTTAACTGCAAAACTTGCAGCAGATGACATTGTGAATGAAGTCAAGAACCTCTCAACAAAGTATTCAGGATTAGATTTGGGTGATATTGATATCCAAAAAATCCCACAACTTCTTAAAGATGGCGCACTTGATTTGAATAATATATGTCAAAAAATACCAAACTTTGAAGAAGATGGTGCAGGCTTTGTTCTTAAAGGAACCCCTATAATTACGCCGAAAAGAAGCCCGATTGCAGATTTATTAGGAATACAAATACCAGAAATAAAAGATTTTGTATATCGAATTGATGCAGTAAAAAAGAAAAAAGAAGAAGCTGAAAACTTTATTAATGTTGAAATTCCCAATAGCATAGGATTATAACGCAAACTGTTATAAATACGAATATGACAACAGAAACTTTAAAAGTAGCAAGAATATATAAAGATCTTGATTTAAACTTCACAGCAAATCCTGTATCTGGAGATGTTGCTAAGAAGCTAGATGTTAATGCAGTCAAGCAATCTATATTGATTTTACTAAGTACAAATTTTTACGAAAGACCTTTTGCGCCTGATAAAGGCGCCAATTTAAGAGGGTTTTTATTTGAACAGATGTCTAGTACATTGGCATCGTTACTTCAAAATGCTGTAAAAAATGTTATAACATCTTACGAACCTAGAGCTAGAATAGATTCAATTGTTGTCACTCCTGATTATGATGGTAACCAATACGATATCACTATCAGATACACTGTTGTTGGTATAGATAAACCTCAAACATTAACGACTAGCCTGAAAAGATTAAGGTAAACTAATGGCACAATTAAATGTAACAGAATTAGACTTTGCTAATATAAAGCAGTCATTAAAAACCTTTATGCAAGCTCAAGATGAGTTTAGCGATTATGACTTTGAAGGCTCGGCGCTGTCTGTTCTTTTGGACACGTTGGCATATAATACACATTATAATGCAGTACTTGCTCATATGTTAGCAAATGAATCATTTCTTGATAGTGCAATTAAGAGAAGTTCGGTAGTATCTATCGCTAAAACATTAGGTTATACTCCTAGATCAAGAAGATCATCAACAGGATACGTTGACTTTTATCTTACTCCAGCACCTTCATATACTGATATAACCTATACTTTGTCGAGAGATACAGTTTTTACTAGCACAATCGATGGCAACTCATATAAATTTTATCCCAGTAAAGATGTTACTGCGACTCGTCAAACATTTGATGGTGTAGACAAATTTTTCTTTGATAATTTAGAACTAAAAGAAGGTACTCGTGTATCTAATAGTTTTCTGATAGATGCAAATTCTTTGTCTGGTCCAATAACTTTGCCTAACAACAATATAGACACATCATCTATTCGTGTTAGAGTACAAGAGTCTACAACTAATCTAACAGTAGAAACTTTTTTAGAAACCACATCTCTGCTTGATCTGAAGTCTACAGATAAAGTATATTTCTTAGAAGAAGAAGTTCATAGTAATTATGTTCTTCGTTTTGGAGACGATGTTTTTGGTAAAAAATTGAAAGTCGGTAATGTTGTTATCATTGAGTATATTATCTCAAACGGCGCACTTCCTAATGGAGCAAAAAGTTTTACATCTTCAACTACATTGACTGGCTCAGGAGAAGTTAAAGCATTCTCTAATGTGACAGCAGCTCTTGGAGGTGCAGAAAAAGAAAGTATTGACAGTATTAGAAAAACAGCGCCTATTTTCAATCAAACAAAAGAAAGAATGGTAACTGCTATCGATTACAGAAGTCTTATATTGGCGGACAATCCTAGCGTACAGTCAGCTTCAGTTTGGGGTGGAGAAAATAACGATCCCCCTATTTACGGTAAAGTGTTTATCTCGCTTGATCCAGTAGAGGGTCAAATAATTACTCAAGAAGTTAAAGATAGTATTGTTACTAGTCTTGTTTCTCCTAGGGCGCCAGTTGCAATATTACCAGAATTTGTAGATCCGGAGTATACTTACATCGGCCTAAAAGTGGGAGTCGTATATGATTCATCAAAAACATCTTTAACTTCTGGTCAAATCAGCAGCGCCGTATCAACCGCAGTCAGTAATTACTTCAATACAGACTTGAATCAATTGAATAAGAATTTTTATTATTCACGAATACACAACATCGTTAAAGCAGTATCTCCTTCAATTATATCTGTGAACATTACCCCTACTTTACAAAAAAGAATTGAAGCAGAATTTAATGTTGATAAAAATTATACTTTCAGTTTTAATAGTAGAGTTCAGCCAAGAGAACTTCATAGTACTTGGATGAATGCTACATTAAACACAATTAACTATAAAGTAAAGTTTCAAGATATTCCAAATTCTGATGTGGTAGCACCAGAATACAATGGTTCTGGTATCGTCTATCTAGTAGATTCGACAGGTACAAAACTAAAAAATATAGGAACTATTGACTACGACACAGGCAAGTTGACGCTTGGTAGTATTATGGTTACTTCATTGTACGGAACAGACACTGAACTAAAATTTAGAATTAGACCACATGACGACTCAAAAGATATAAGCACATCGATATTGAACAGAACATCTGATGTCTCTACTGGCCCTGTTGTAGCAAAGCCTTCTCAGAATACCGTGCTGTCTCTGGATAATAGCACAATGAATACGATTACAGGATCTCGCAAAGGCCTAGAGATAATAGTTACTACTGAGATTGAAGGTTATTAATGTCACATAAAATACCTGAATACTTAAATTATATCTCTAGTATCACTATTGTAGATGGTGGTTCTGGGTATAATTCCGCTTTACCTCCTACTATCACTATTAGTGGCGGGGGAGGTTCAGGTGCTACAGCAACTGCTTCGGTATTGAATGGTGAAGTTCACACTATCAATATTACTAATATTGGCAGAGACTATACTTCATTACCAACAATAACTGTTACTGACGGCGGAGGTAGTGGAGCTGTTCTTTTAGCAGTCTTAGGGTTTGCAAGCAGTAGTTCATCTGAATATGAAGAAAAATCTGCACTCAACGTAAAATTTTCTTTACCAGAATTCATTCAAACTGATTATAACAAATTCTTATCATTCATAGAAAAATACTTTGAGTATATGGATGAAAATAATAATCCTATAAATTTACTACTAAACAAGAAATACACTGACATTGATGATCTTAACGATGCAGAACTCAACCAAAGAGCTAATGAACTCGCTGCTGCGTTTCCTCAATTAATTGAAACTGATAGAAAACTTCTTCTCAAAAGAATAAAAAATATATATGAAGCAAAAGGGTCTGAACGATCTATAAAAGCATATTTCAAACTTCTTTATAATGAAGAAGTTGAGGTTTATTATCCTAGCAAAAATATTCTTAGAGCGTCTGATGGAGTTTGGATAAAAGAAACATCAGTTCGTGCCCTTGTTGGATACGATGGTTATGAAGTATTGAATCTAAATGGCCGTATTGCTGATATAAAATATTTTGAAACTACCGGATCTGTTACTCTTACAAAGACAATACCCATAACTATTCCTAGAGTAGAAAAGATTGCTAAAACTTTTCCTCAAACATACGAAGTTATTGTTGAGTTGCCTCCTAATGTAACAGATATACCAGGCCCTGGTGCCCAAGCTATTGTAACAGCAACAGTTTCAGGTGGGGCTGTCACAGGATTTACTGTTGTGAATGGCGGCTATGATTATACTGCTGCACCAGATGTGATCGTATATGATTCAAATGGGGGATCTGGTGCTCTAGGTAGAGCAGTTGTTTCTAGAGGAGAAATAACTAACATTATTCTTCTTGAAGGGGGAACTGGTTATACTTCTCCAGCATCAATAACAGTTTCTTTGG
>Ga0213863_10000240_pt1 | contig 43246 bp, 36 predicted proteins | sample PICome_8_FD_160128 | JGI IMG/M metagenome (GOLD analysis project Ga0213863, IMG submission 160128) | Coastal seawater microbial communities near Pivers Island, North Carolina, United States - PICO497 | ecosystem: Environmental > Aquatic > Marine > Coastal | place: USA: North Carolina... | reverse complement strand
ATCATAACCTCAAACTCTATTCCCTCTAAATTTGCATTTGCAATTCCTACATTACTATGAGGGCCACTTGCACTCAAATCACTTTCAGCGTTTGGATAATTAGTCAAGAATTCTGACCCAATTTTAAACTCATTGAAGTTTGCCTTGCTTGTACCGTATAACTTGACGACTCCATTTTCCACGGCGGGTGGTTTGCCTCCCCCATAGTAAGAAATGTCCCACTTACTCGCATCCAAAGTGCCACTGCTAAAATCATCGTAATCTTCCCAATTTCTAATTACCCATACATTTTGTGCGTATGCAGTAAACGACTCACCTGCCTCATTCATCGCCCTAATTAAAATTGAATCTCTGGAAAAGTTTGAGGAGGAGAACTCTGCAACTTTTTCGCCATCTACATGCATGGAAACCATACTGGTATCAAAGATAAAAGAAAAAACATGTGAGCTTCCTGCTTGAGTTGAGATGCTACTACTTACCAAGGAGCCAGTATTGGGATCGACATATTCAACATCGATATGATCAGACCAGAGATCTAAGCCGAAAAAGGATTTATCAGAAAGATTATCCGAAAATGCTTTTGTCCAATCACTGGCATACAAGCCAATAGCAGTATTTGAATGGGCATCGAAAGGGAGAGTAACCTCCACAGCAATTGCTGAAATATCATTATTGGCTAGTTCTAAAAATGAATGACTTTCCGTGCCGTTAGAAGAAGAAAATCCTTCTTCCAGTAATGGTTGAATGTCCGGATTAAATTCGAGCATTCCATTGGTTGGCAATACCTCGTTAAAACCAGAAACCGTATTTCCTGTAAGGGTTAACCTCTGATTTTCAATGACGGGCAGGTTTCCTCCATCCCAATGCCCCATGCTCCATCGGTCTGTATCAATATTAGAGCCGCTAAAATCTTCATAGTCTTCCCAGTCAGTGATCACGCGGACATTGTCAATGTATCCGTCCCAAGGTAAATCTCCGTCATGATATCCACCAAAGACAAAGTAAAGCAATTCTCCTCTTACAGGATATTCCCCTATCAGTTCACTGTTCAAGAAGAGTTGATACGCACTCTCACCTTTCACTACCGAAACCTTATAGCTCTGGCCAAGGTTGGCCGGCTTGTCACCCAAAGTTGACTCCAGTGTTTCGGTTCCGTTTTCATAGACCGTATTTGAAAATTCCAAACTGGGCCCCGATTGCTTCCAAGAATTGAGTTCGATACCAGCAAAGGCAGAACCTCCTTCGACAGCTTCCATAATTCCCAGATATAATCCTGAGTAAGTGGAATCCAAACTAATCTCTGCCTCAACCCCGCTAATAAGGTCATCCTTTAAAATCAGAAAAGATTGGTTGGTACCATTTTGGGGCATACCGACCAGTTCATCAAATGAAGGTGGGACGATGCTACCAACCCCAACCCCTGTTCCGTAAAGATGTGCTTTGCCATTCTCTATATTGGGTGCTTGGGCACCATCCCAATAACCAATTTCCCACTTACTTGTATCCAGGCTCGAGCCACTGAAGTCATCATAATCCTGCCAAACATAAGGGTCGGAAAATCCGGCATAAGAGATAAAGGATGAAATAATTAACCAGAGTGTAGGTTTTTTCATGATTCAGAAATTTAGTTAAACTGTCGCCAAGCCTGGCCCTTATTGCTCCAATACATGAGGGTTCCTCCAGAGGGATAAAAATAAAGCCATTCCTGTAACTCGTTGGAATAGACCCAGGGGTAGTGGTCGAACCACATCCAATCCTTGGGATTTACCTTGGAATAATAATATTCCTCGGCTGCGGCCCGGGTGGTGAAGAACCATTGATCAGCTTGATTGATTCCATTATTGGCAACCGAATCCACGCCCTGATCATTTTCAATGGTTCCAACGACTCCATTTTCTACGCTTACTGGGTTGTAATATTGATAATCCCCGTCGTTCTCCAAGCTCTTGATATATCCATTTTCGTCTATTTGGTAAGTAACCTTATTATTTCCCGTATCTGCTACATCATCTTTAAATTCGAAACCATACAAAAGATTACCTCCTGAAAATTTTGCGGTAAGGGGAGACCACTTGCCATCTCTCTCCGACTCGCTGACTGACCACAAGGTTACCCCATCCAGCGTGCTATTCCACTGGTACTCATTTCCCACCTGCACCACCACTGCCTGCCCATTCGGGTCAGACACCACGGTGACGGGATCAGGTTGGGTTGTAGACGTACTTCGGCGAAGAACTCGAACATTATCCACAGAATTTGCAAAGGAGGCTCCTGTTTCGCTCACTGCTCGAACGAAAAATGTTTCATTAACATTTTGATAATTACCTGTAGCAATGCTTTGGTCATTATAAAAGAACTCGATTTCGTTCTCATTCCGAATAAAAGCTAATTTTATTGGCGTACCCTTTGAGACAATAATGGAGCTAGCTTTTTCTCCATTTCCTGTACTTGGATTTTGCCACGATACTTGAGCCTCTGCATTTCCTGATCCATGCCATAAGTCTAAATCAAAACGAATAGATGCTTCCTCATTCCCATTATTAAACATTTCATTGTAATCAATCGCGTATAATCCTATGCCGCAATCTGTTGAGACATTATTGGGTAGGGTTAAAGACAATTCAATTCCGTAGATATTATCCGATTCCTTAAACTCCAAAACGCTATGAGCTTGACCACCGCCAGCCAATATACCTGCCGCATTTGAATTTGTTGCAAGCATCCTAGAAGTAACAATCGTATCGTTCCAAGAACTGTTTGTATTGCCTGCTAACAGAACTTCACCATTGGAAATGATTGGCAAATTACCACCATCAAAACATGAAAGATCCCATTTGGTAGTATCCAAAGTTGATCCACTAAAGTCATCATAGTCTTCCCAGACATATTGTTCGGGTACTGCGACTCCGCTTAGGCTAAAAGGACCAGTCGTAACATCGGTTGTACCACCACCATAATCTGCATACTTTGTGTAGATACCGGCATTTTCTCCAGTGAATTGAAAATCGTATTCAAAACTTATACCTGCCCCGTCGATGATATAGGAGAGTGTAGCCGAGTTCGTTCCCGTCTTGGTGAACATGTAACTTGAACCGGAAGCTGAAAGATTACCCGAATCATTGGTAATACTAGCGGAAAAACTACCGTTAGTGGCAAAGTTTATGGATTCATCATAAATTGACCAATAGCTATCCTGTGCACTCAAAGTACCACCCGCAATGCTGGCAGGAGCATAATAGCTGGATGGCTCCGCAACTTGATACTCAATGGGAATATCCGAAAGTACTAAATCCGTTAAAGTAACAGTAGCGGTTCCGGTGTAGGACTCCTTGACCAACTCGCCATTCGTCATCGTCCAGAAAGACAGATTACAAGAGGCAGTTGTGGGGCTTGAAAAGCTTAGTTCCAATAAGGTTGGTTCACCAGAACTATTGATGATGGTAAGGTTTCCCGTGTTGTTTCCTGTCTTTCGATAGTTATACCGTTCACTACTCCAATCCGGAACATCTTCTGGGTCGTTTGATGTCTTCCAATAATAACCGGCTACATCAACTCCATTCAAAATATGAAATTCATGGGTTCCGCTGGAAGAGTTAGCCGAAATACTGAAGCTAACACCAAGCTTCTTGGTTTCCAAGGATGTTGGAGAACTTGCGAAAAGGGAGAACGAAAAAAAGAGGGAAAAGACAAATATTCGTAGCATAATTTTTGTAAATACAAGGATTTAAAAAGTAAAAGTCACATAATTCATACTATTTACTACTTTCTGTAAATGTTATTCAATCAAATAGATGCACCAAAAGATCTATAACGGGAAGATCTATTGCAAATATATAGATGCCTTAAAAAGGCACACCCTATGGTGAGGGAAAACTTACATCGAGATTTTTGAGGTCACCACGTCAGGAATCATGATTGGGGTCATCATTTCCTTCGCCGGATCAAAGCGAACACAGGCAGCCACAACTTCCCCGACCGCCGCCTTGACCCGTTGGCCATCTTCTTCTTTCCAAAATTGAAAGGCATAGGATACCGATCGGTCCCGGATCTCGGTGATGATCAATTTTACTTCCACTTCCTCCTCAAAGCGTAAGGGGCGTTTAAAGCGGCAGGAGGTCTTGACCCGGGGCCAACCAAAGCGGCCGTTTTCATCTTCCATGTCCACGGACAATCCAAGGCTACGTAGGAACTCATGTTCGCAAATCTCCATCCAGCGATAAAAATTAGTAAAGTGCATAATACCGGCTAGGTCGGTCTCGCTAAATTCAACGCGTCGGGTGATGGAAAATTCGGTAGTCATAAAAGGTTTGGTTCAAGATTTGGAAAGTGGAAGAGGGGAAAGTAATTGATCGGTCAAGGCGACTGCCAATTTTTCATTTGCGAAATTTTCTGATACCGCACGGTGACCTTGTAGGCCCATTTCTTTTGCTTTCATCGGATCGCTCAAGGCCTCTTCTAAGGCATCGGTTAAGGCACCATTCTTGTCGGAGTCATAAACACAACCACCCTGGGTGGTATTTATGAGTTCCGGAAAAGAGCCAGCATTGGGTAAGACCACGGGTACTCCGGCCGCCATGGCCTCGACCACATAAAGTCCAAAGGCTTCAGGATAACGGGCAGGAACCGAGAAAACAGTTAAGTTCCTAAGAAAATCAAGTTTTTGTTCACGGGTTATATTCGGCTGGATGGAAAAAGAATCTTCCAATCCTGCCTGGATTAATTTTCTTCGTTGTTCTTCAACAAAGGGTTCATCTTCCGCTGTCATTCCACCCGCAATTTCCAGTCGTAAGTCAGAGAATTTTTCCAATTCCTTTAACTCAATAAAGGAGTCCACTAACAAATCCAATCCTTTCAGGGGGCACAAGCGGGCCAAATATCCTAATGCAGGAGTCTTTGGAGGTTCTGAAAGAGGTTCAAAACCATCCAGAGTTATTCCATTGGGATGGTAAAGGACATCGTTCTCAGAAATTTTGAGCCGATCTGCCATGAGGCTTGCAAAATATTTACTGGGTGCAATACAGCCATCGAGCTTGGCAACATCATTACTCAAGAGCCTCCATGCTTCGGTTCGGTATTGGGGCAGTAAGGAGTCCAAAAAGGCATCCTCGCCTTGGAGGAAGCCAAGCACGGGAATTTTTAGTTCGCGCTTCAATACTTTCCCAATGGCTGCAAGCATGATGGTGGAAAGCATAATGACATCGGGAGTACCATGTGCTTTGAACCACTGAACCACTTTATTGACCTCCTTAAGCAAGGGTCCGTCTTCCCCACGGAAGGTGGACAGAGTAATTTCACCCAGATCCTTACTGGATGTCATTCCGCTTCGGGCCGCGGCTTTCTTCAACAACCACTTGCTATCAAAGGCCTTATCGATCCAGGCGGGCGTTTTTCGAAAAAGGGAAAACTTATGTTGCAGGTAGACATTAATCCCGCCAAAAAAAATTTCCTGATCTCCACCAGCAGGTTCCTCATCCAAAAAGTGGGGTAAATAAGTGGGCAACATCGTGACCTCATGCCCATTGGCCATGAGTTGGTGGGCAAGCGAGTTATCCCGCATGCAGACCCCGCAGTAATAATTGCCCGTACCGGGCGTTAAAAAAGCAAGCTTCACGAAGAAGCTTGTGCCAGACCATGCTCCACTGGTTCTGGTAACTTGGCAAGGTCAGCCATAGAATCAAAAAGTTCCTGAAAGTCTTGGTCATCCACATTTCCAATCAAGCAATCGGTCAATGCAGACCGGAGATGATCCCCACGCTTGACCAAGTCGCCAAAGCTGAAGTCTGGGTCATAAAATGCATAGACAATCTTTCGCATCGTTTCGATCGAGGACTGCATCCGTTTTCCATAATTTTCAAAACTGCTGGAGGTGATGGGGTCACCCGTTTTTAGGGCTTGGTCAATTTCATCAGCCAACAGCACTCCACTTTTAAGAGCGAGAAAAACACCGGATGAAAACACCGGGTCCAAAAAACCAAGAGCATCACCAGCAAGTACAAGGCCATCGACGGCACAGTATTTATTTCGGTAGGAATATTCACCCGTGGTACGATACTCTCCCGTCTGTTCCCCTTCTGCCAGGTGTTCCTTAATCCATTGATTGTTCTGCACTTCGCGCTGAAAAATTTCCGCATGATCTCGAGTAGAGCCATTAAACAAGTAGTCCCGCTCCGCTACGATGCCCACACTCACCATGTCTCCACTGAGCGGAATGTACCAAAACCAGCCTTTATCCGGCAGGTAGGCAACCGTGGTCGCACCTTCATCCAGACCCGGATCTCTCTTGGCATTTTTGTAGTAGGTCCAGAGAGCAATTTTATTAAGTTCCGGATCCCGTACCTTCCACTTTTCCTTGTGAGCGGCAAAACAATCCCGTCCGGATGCATCCACCACAATGGGTGCCCGCAGTTCCAACTCACCCAGATCCTTGGAAACCACCTTGATCCCTTCCACTTTATTTTCAGCGGACTTGATCAAGGTCTTGGCCTTGGTCTCTTCCATTACTTGGGCACCATTTTCCCGTGCTTTATCCATAATCATCTGATCAAATTCAGATCTCCATACTTGCCAGGTGGTGGAGGAGGGATGATCAAAATGCTGAAAGAAATAAAAGGGTTGGGAAAGGAAGCCATCTTCCCGGACGAACTGAACACAATATTTTCGAGGGTTTGCTGACTCCATTAAATTGTCAATCAAACCAAGTTTCTCGAGCGGGAAATAACAGAAAGGCATTAAAGATTCTCCCACGTGATAACGTGGAAATTTTTCCTTTTCTACAACCAGAACATCGTGTCCTTTTTCGGCAAGTAAGGCAGCCGTGGAAGAGCCTGCCGGACCTCCGCCCACAACAATGGCATCGTAATTGGATTTTTGAGATATCATAACAATTTATTCATTCAATATTCAATGTGCTGGTTCTCAAGCTCAATTCTCATCGAGCGGAGGTAAAATTTCAACGATTCTGGCAATAACATCACCATTAAAACCAGTGATTTCATTGCTGCGACCAAACAATTCATCAGATTCAACGGCTCCAAAAGCTTCGACAATGGGGCCATCCGGAGAGACTTTTAAAAATGCCCGGGGAGCACTGGAATATGGAATACGATGCTCATTTAATAATCCCCCCAATGGTTGTTTGGCTTCCACGACCAATGGGCGTAATTCATCCGGTAAATGTTGGAGGGCGATTTCAATCGCTCCATATTCAACCGCAAAATCACTCTCTTGGGTCTTAAGTAAAACTTCACGAAAATAGGATTTCCCATCACTGGATGACCGAAGAGAAGAGACTACAAGTTTAGATTCATGGTAGGCTTCCAAGCGAGAGGTCATGTCGCCATCATGAACCAGCAAGCTCTGGTAAGGTTCAGGAACTTGATCCGGGTCGAGTTCTGCAAAACTCAACTTGGGAAGTTTACGAGCCATACGCATCATACTGAGCGGATATAAAAGATCTGGAAAATGAGGCATGGTTTAAACGTATCGAGAATCTTGATGCTGGGGTAGAAAGAGATCGTGTAATTTTGAATCCACCCGGAGCAGGGCATCCCGTGATAACCGATATTCATCGCCATCCTCGATTAAGTCACCCATTTCTTTCCAACTCTGAAAAAGCTTTCCGTAGCGTTCTTCCAAGTCGACCTCGAACTTTTTTTCAAAGTATTCACGATTCACTTTTCCTAATTTCCACTGCAAAATAAGTTCCCGAATGAATCTTTCCTCTTCGGTGGTCATCAGCGCCCGTCGGATCACCGGGGTGGAATTTTCCATTGCCTCACAATACTGATCGAAGTGGGTCAAATTTTGATAATGAATCCCGCCCAAATGCCCAAAGGAAGCAACCCCAAGGGCGATCATATCCGCCCCGGACCATAAACGATCCCGGTATACAAACTTGGTACTTTCTGGATTTTTTACCGCCGTGCAGGTACTGGTAATCGAATAGCCCGCCTCCTCCAGGCGCGAAAATGCTTCGGTAACCCACTGGCGCTTTTGGGGCCAATCCGCAACCGGTGCGGACAGACGGCCTGCTTCTTTCATATTCTTATAAATGGTAGTATTAAAGGGAACTTCCATCTGATATATCGTCACACAGTCTGGTTCCAGCTCCAGGGTGCGGTCGATACATTCGGACCAATTCTCATCGGTTTCTTCCAGCATTCCCGCAATCAGATCAATGTTTATATTCTCGAAACCAATCTTGCGGGCCAATTCATAAGCAGTGTAAACTTTTTCGGAACGATGAGCCCGGCCATTGGTTTCCAGAATATGGTCATCAAAATTTTCAACTCCCAGGCTCAACCGGGTAACGCCAAAGTTCTTGATCGCCTCCAACTTTTTCTCGGTAAGGGTTCCAGGCTCGCATTCAAAGGTTACTTCCTCAGCTTCATCCCAAGGTATGATTGCCTTCATCTGGTCGGTTAACTCAGCAAGCTGTTGAGCAGAAAGATAAGATGGGGTCCCCCCGCCAAAATAAACAAATTTTGGTTTACGGTCTTTAAAATAAGGAGCATCCGCATACTGCTTCAACTCTTTCATCGTAGCCGATAGGTACCTTCTTACATCTTCTGAATTTTTATCTGTGTAGACCCGGAAATAACAAAAATGACAACGCTTCCGGCAAAAGGGAACATGGTAATAAATTCCGAGAGGTGCGGTTCCCGGGGTTGGGCTGTTCAGCATGCTTTCTACACATGGAATATCCTCCTCCTTCCAAAAAGAAAAGGGAGGATAATTGGATACAAAATAATTCCCAACCTTGGTTTTCTCCTTGGTGTGACGATCTGGTTTGATTTCGGTTTCCTGCATTATCGTTTGCTATCCACTTGAAAGGCATAAACTTTTCCATCTTCACAACCAACGATAATTTTATCTTTGGTAATGGCAGGAGTGGAGGAAATAGATTCTCCAATTTCATAGGAGGTAATTTCTTTCCCGGTTTGGGCCGATAATAAATACAATTTTCCATCCATTGAACCAAAGACTAAGGTATCTCTCGCAAGTACCGGAGAACTGTCCACTCTTCCCCTTGCTGCAAACCTCCATTTTTGTTTCCCCGTAACCCGATCGATGGCATGAAGCCCCTTGTCACGGCCTCCAATGAAGACGGTGTCTTTATTCACGGCCGGAGAGGAGAAATAGGGAAAACTTTTTTGCTTATAACTCCACACTTGGGATCCGGTTGTAAGGTCGAATGCCATAACCGAACGGTCCATATTTCCAACATACCCCACCCCATCCGCAACCGCGACGGAAGCGGCAATCGGAGCCTCCACTTCCACGGACCGTACTGCTTTTCCATCTTCCATTCCGATGATATAGAGCATGGAGTCACAACCTCCGAAAACAACATAGCTTTGATCAAATATCGTGGGTACCCCATTTACATAATTCTGGGTTTCAAACTTCCAGATTTTTTTGCCCGTCTTGGCATCCATGCAATGGACGAAATTGTCATAACTTCCCACCACGATTACCTCATCTTTTGTTTTGGGCCGGACCGCATAGTTCGCCGCCCCCATGATTTCCCCATCGGTTTCATACTTCCAAACCAGTTTTCCGGAATCCGCCTGAAGGGCGTATAAGAAACCATCGGTGGAACCAATGTAAACCATTCCATTGTGCACTAATGGGGGTGCCTCAATGGCCATATCGGTCTTAAAGTTCCACTTCTCTTTTCCACTTTGAAGATTGATTGCATGCAGCACCCCAAGATCAGATCCGACAAAAGCAAGTCCATTGGATACCACCACGGAGGACTTTAAAAATTCTCCGGTTTTAAATACCCATTGTAATGAAATTTGATTCCCCAGGGCAGCATTGGATAATCCTTGGAGGGCTGGATCTCCCCGATGGTGGGGCCATTCATTACTTAAATCTGTTTTGGATTCTTTTGCCGATGAATGCAAGCCATGAGCGATCCCAAAAAGTAAGCTCCAGAATAAAACAATTTGGAAGGCTACATGCATAAAACAACTCTCATTCAATTGATCCCAAATCGCAAGTGCTTGTGCTTAAAAGCTGGGCATAAAGATTTTGGAATATGGAGGCATCCATGGGTCGAGGGTTAAAAGTGGCAGTCCATTGTTTGGATGCATCTTTGGATAGAATAGAAAGGTCGGAAGTGGAAAAACCAAGTTCAGAAATAGATTTTGGAAATTCGGCTAATTTCAACAACTCCTGTACTCGTTGAATCAGCAAATGGGCCGCCTCTGAATCGGTAGCTTTTCTGGAAGCAAGCTGGATTGCTCGAGACAGTTCTGCATAAACCGAGCAAACTTCGGGCTGTTCCGCATTGTATGCCATTACAACCGGTAAGGATAAACCCACCGCGATTCCATGAACAATTCCCTTATGAGCAGTTAGGGGATTTGCCATGGAGTGGGCTGCGCCAAGCATACTCCTCTCAATCGCTGCCCCCGCATGGGATGCACCTAAAAGTACCTCGCCCCGTGCATCCATATTGTCCGGGTCGGTAAATACCAGAGGTAAATTTTTTTCAATGAGTTGAAGAGCAATGCTTGAGTGCCTGAAGGAGTCTGCATTTCTTTTCAGAGTAACGGCAGACTCCAAAGCATGAGACAAGGCATCGATTCCAGTGCAGGCGGTAACCCGCCGGGGTTGAGAAAGAGTAAGGGCAGGGTCGAGTATGGTGAGGCATGGAAGAGCCTTGGAATCACCACAAGCCATCTTCATATGAGTCTGATCATCTGAAATCAATGCAAAGGACTGACATTCACTCCCTGTTCCGGAAGTGGTGGGAATGGCAATCAGGGGAAGCATCGGTTTACTCGCCTTACCTACGCCCCAGTAGTCTGCCATTTTTCCTCCGTTGGTGAGAATAAAATTACACCCCTTTGCGGTATCCATCGAACTTCCTCCACCTAGACCAATGATCAGATCTACCTCAGAAGATCGGGCAAATTCAGCACATGCCCGAACACTGGAGTCCGTCGGATTTTCAATGGATCGGTCATAGAGGATGGTATCTACCCCGCAATCCGTAAGGTTGTCATGAACCTTTTGAGAATGCCCTGCTTGGGTCAAGCCCGTGTCCGTAACCAACAAGGCACGATTACCCAGGGCCTTTGCCTTTTGACCAAGCTGTAAAATGGAATGCGGGCCAAAAATTACTTCCTGAGTGGATTCATCACTTTCAGCAAAAAAAGGAAGACCGGCCGAAGCCGCCGAGGCTGAGAATTCCATCTTTTACTTGGGGTGATTTCCTCAGGCCGCCATTCCGATGGAACGACGTTTGTAAAGGAATTCAAACATATTACCTTCATGGGGTTGGTCCCAGGAAATTTTCATGGTTGAGATCGGTCCAATGTTTAAGCGTTCAATATTGCTGGCTCCAAGCAGTTGGTTCTTAAAGCTTGCGTCTTTGGTAATTGCAGTAACCACGAGGGTCGGCCCGATCGCAGAAAGCATTCGATTTTGGTCCACTTCTACGACACTAGCGTATGGACATAAAAACTCTCGGTTCGCGAGGGCATGATCCATGGACTCACAATATGCGATGGTAGGACGCAAATAGGTTCCTCCTTCCGCTTGTAACAGTCGGGCACCATCCCGGTAGGGTGCAGTGGCATCCAACGCTCCCTTTTCAGAAAAATCCGTTTCCAAGGTGGAATCAATCCATTCACCCATCTTGGGATTAGCAAACCCGGAAAGGACTGCATTGGGGTCATCCACAGGAAGAGGTTTCAAGGGGCCCAGTCTTTTTCCTAGGGCATCCGCAATTTCTTTTGCATACTTGGGTACGATCACAGCGGAAGCATTGACGCAACTTCTGCCTCCATTATCAGAAATGGAAGATACCATAACATCCAGATACTCTTCCCAGTTTTCGATCTCGTCATCACCGATTAAAATCTTGCTGAAACCTGGGCCATGTACTTGAACCCCTGGATCACCGGCATACAAATCAGTGGTGGATTTGTCACCGAATATCAGTGCCCTGCCGCAATGTTTTAAAATATCTCCCGCACCTTCATGATCGGTGGGATAGAATCCAAAAGCTTCTTTGGGGCAACCCGCAGCGATAAAGGCTTGGATTAATCGATAAGGAGTCCATGGCTCTTCCCGCCCCGGCTTCATAATAATCGGTATCTTTAAGGCAATCGAGGGAAGCCAAAGAGAATTAACCGCTGGTGAATTGCTGGGCATCACCAAACCAAGGGCCTCAGTGGTTGGGAAAAAGCAGACCGGGGAACCTCCATGTTCACCATATCCCTGATCAAGGACAGAAAGATCAATGCCCCGGGTAAGTCCGTTCAGGATTAGGTCTACATGGGTCAAAGCATAATGAATTTTATCCATATTTCTACGCACCATCACATGCGGTAAACCGCTGGTGGCAGAAAGGGTCTCCATATATTCTTGCGCGGATTGCATCCTGCCCCCTTCCCCGATTGGTAAATCCTCCTTGAGAAATAATTCTCCTGCTTTGGCACTGATTTCAATTAACTCACGGGTGGAAAATTTGCGGAGTGCTTCCCTAGCTTGATCCATAGATTTTAGATCACGCCTGATCACACCTGCATTCACTTGGCTTAGGGTAGCCTTCGTGGTTCCATCCCGATAGTCCTTGACTGCGGAATCGTTTAAACTGCGGTATGGAACACCAAACCGTAAACATGGAATATGTGGAATACTCATAATTAATAAACTCCTTCTACTATTTTCTTTTCCATCGCCCCAAATGGACGAACTTCCGCGACCCCGTCCCATGGGGCTTCGCTCCAGGGTTTTCGCCTAAGGGCTTCATCGCGTTCTAAAAATCGGGGCATAAAAAATTCTTTGGTCAAGGTGGTGAGCTCTACCCTGCCCCAAGTGTCATAATCCACAGCCTGATTGGTCTCGGGATTGATCACCCGTAGTGCTGCACGGGGCTGGGGTGCGTAGTATGCAATCGAGTAATCATTTTCTGCACTAATTGGATGGTGCCTGGCAAGACCCATCAAAGTATTTCCGTAGGTGGGAACAAACCCAATCTTTCCGCCTTCACAAACTTCCTCCACCAAGAATCGGGCGTATTGTTTATCCATGGTAGTGCCGCCACAAAAAACGCCTTTGATTCCAGCTCTTACTAAATCCTTCCGTTCCGCAAGAGCCTCTAACAATTTCGGGGTGGTAAAGAGAGCACTGACATCGCGATGCTTTAAAATGGTTAGGGCCTGGTCCACTACATGGTCCATATAGGCCCGGGCCTGATCAAATTGATGGTTGGCAATCAGCCTTTTCACCCAGCGTGGATCGAGGTCAACAAAGTAACAGGAACATCCTCGCTCATTTGCCAAATGCTCGATGGCAAGCCGAAGGCGTCTTGGACCAGTGGGGCCCACCATCATCCAGTAATGGTTCTTGGGAAAGCATTCATCGCTCAAGGTTTCCGAGAATGCCGTGTAATCTTCCCTAAAATCATCCCAGCCTATCCGTTGCTTGGGCATGCCCGTAGTTCCACCCGTTTCAAAAATATTAAAGGGACGGTCCTTGTAAGCTTGGGGCACCCATACTTTGTTGGGTAGGTCACGCAGCCATTCGTCTTGAAAGTTGGGAAATTTTTGACACAAGTCATCAAAATTTTTCACCTCTTCCAGAGGATTCCAATCCTGCTCTTTTGCCCAATCGAGCCAGAAGGGACAACCGGTTTCGGGGGAAAAGTGCCAATTTATAATTTCTGCAACATGGGCATCCAGTGCATTTGCTGCTTCTTGAATTTCAGTTTCGTTTGCCATTTTTTAAGGGTAAGTTGGAAATCTTAACAATAGATTCTAAAAGTGTATAACGCTTGAGCTCTAGATAAAGTTCAGCTGGTGGAATCAATTTCAGGGAAGAATTTCCCCAAGGTCTTGGTGGACGGAGGGGAAGTGAATAAAGAAACTACAATCAGTGCGACCGACGACGCCCCAAAACATATGGCCGCTGGAACAATTCCGGGACCCACGAAGTATTCACCTCCGTACCCGGATAAATGAAAGTAATACATCCAGGTCACAACCGCTGCTAAGATACTGGCAACCGCACCCTGTTTCGTGGCTCGCTTCCAATAAAGTGCGGCAAAAACAACCGGGAAAAGGGCAGAGAATCCACTAAAGCACCAAATGGCTAAGTCGAAAACATTTGCGTCCTTTGCCAGCATTGCCAAGGCATAGGTCAAGGCCACTATTACAACGATGAAAACGCGGGCAATGAGAATAATTTGCTTATCTGTAAATTTATTTTGTCCCGCACGATGCACCACGATGTCATTGGTGAAAATCGTTCCCAAACAAAGAAACTGGGAGTCCAGGGAAGACATAATCGCAGCCAAAACTCCTGCGGTTAGCAAACCCGTAAGTACCGGATCTCCCACCAATAAGTTAAGCATTGCGGAAAGCACGGCAGGAGGAGGAATACCCGGGGGCAAGACCCCGCTCGCCCAAGCCCCAACTAATACACAGGGCACCCAGACAATCATAATGCACAAGGGATGGGCAATCACCGTAAGTTTAAAAGACTTGGCACTTTTAGCAGTGAGCCAATGTTGAAAGAGGTGGGGAAACATACCCACACTTAAGGGAATGAATAAGTAGGTAACGAATGTAAGAAATGGAAACCCAAGCTCTCGCTCAAAAGGGATAAGTTCCCCGGTTTTTGGATTTTTTTTCTTGAATGCAACGGTTGTGGGCTCCCGCCAAAAATGGGGTTGTTGATCGGTTAGGTTTGCGTTTGCCGAATCCAGCACTTTCCCAACAACCTTGGGGGTTTCATTCTCCAAAAGCTGACCCTTTTCCTTGTCGAACTTAAAATCCTGAACGACCAAACCGCTTTCATTTACCCGAATAGGAACCTTTCCCGCTTTCTCCAAACCACCCAATCCGTCAATGATAAATACAAACGCAACCAGCCCCATGATCATGAAGACAATGGTTTGTAAGGTGTTGGCATAAGCAGCCCCACGGGAGCCACCCATAAAGACATAAGTTAGCACAACCAATGATACCACTAACCCAGTTAACCAAGGTGGGATGCCACCCAACCAAGGTGGGGCACTTGGATCAGTAAATAAAAGGGGGAATGCTCCTGCAGTAACTGGTTCAATAACCTTCCCTGCTCCAATAATTCCAATCAATAAGTATGGAACCACTAAGAGTACCAGAATGGGAAAAAGAAGATATCCCAATCCATTCGATTCAAACCGGGCCCTAAAAAACTGAATTTGGGTAATGTAACCGTATTTCTTTCCAAAAGCCCAAAGCCGAATACCAATCAGAAAGAAAATGGCCGCATGTACCAACCCGCTGATGGAGGCCATTAAGCCATAAGTTCCAATGCCACGCTCAAAGGATTTACCAGTTGAACCAACCAAGGCGAATGCGGTCATGGTGGTACCAAAAACACTCATGAGCAGTAAAAAAGGGCCAATGCTGTGGCTGGCTACAAAGTAGTCTTTACTCGTTCCCCTAAACAAGCGGTTACTGAAAAAGCCCAGAGATAAAAGGAGCAGGAGATAGCAGAGAATGACAATTAAGGTGGTCATGATTTCCAGGGTAAGAAATTATGGATGGGAAGATTTGTCGTCGGAATCTGCAAACTTCTCCAGTTCTTCGGGCCAAGCATATTGGATGGCCAACCAACCAAGAACTGAGCAAGCCAGGGAAAATCCAGCGTGATAAGCCAAGCCAATGGGTAAAAAGCCTAATACCAAATAGGACTCCTCCCACCACCAAAAATCTTGGTGTAGAAAAAACATCAAGACGAATAAAGACCATACCAGTAACTTGCCCATAACTTTAGAGGAGAGGATTATTTTCCGATTGCATAGAGGTGGGTCTGAGTAGCAACATATAGGGTGCCGTTCGAGACCACCGGGGAGCTATAGACCGGAGCCCCCATGTTGACCGTCTTCACTTCTGGTTCTTTTTTGCCATGATCGAGAATCAATAGATCGCCATCCTCATTTCCTAACAATAATTTACCCGCTACTACCAGAGTGGATCCCCAAATTCGGCTGAAGGAATCATAGGTCCAATACACTTTTCCCGTTTGAGCGTCCAAGCAGTGAATGATTCCTGCATATTCTGCTAGGTAGACCAAGTCATCCATTACGGAAACGGTCGAAATCGTACGACCGGCTTCGGTGTATTTCCAAAGTACCTTACCACTCTTCACATCAATACATGAGAGTCTACCCACTCCATCCCCATGTTCAGGATCTTGTCCGATCGCAACATAGATCTTGTCATCATAAAGCACTGGAGTCCCAATTAATTCACTCGGACCAGGCGGGGTTGCATAGGGTACCTTCTTGCCACTCTTATCGATTCGGTAATGAGGCTCGTTGCAGTCCACTTTCCATTTGGGTATGAATAGCTCGTACCCATCTTCATCCGCTTTGGTTTCCGTTGGGTAACCATAACAGAAGCCATCGGTTCCACCCCAGACTAGAATCTCTTCACCCTCTACTTTTCCATAGGTCAGGGAGGACCATGCGGCATGTAGAGCATTTTCACTGGCACCCGATCCATCTTCTCCCAAAAGCTCCCCGGTATTTTTGTCCAAAGCAATCCAGCTAGGAGATAGAGGACTTGGAATATTGGTATGGGACCAATCCACTCCATTGGAGGTGGCTACATAAACTCGATCCCCAACGATCAATGCGGATGAACTGGTTACATTATGGGGGAAAACTCCGAGTTCGTCTCTCATATCATACATCCAAAGAATATCCGCATCCAATTTTTCGTCCAGAGGATCCTCCATGCCCTTGGGCTTAACATATTCAGCCTCTTGCTTGTAAGGGCCGTCATTTCCATTGGTAAGTCCATGGATATCAAGGCAAACCACCTCACATCGATTGGTCACGACATATACTTTATCCCCGTCAATTGCCGGAGAAGAACAAACTCCGATATATTCCCAGTCACTCACTTTTCCGGCACCCAATTTTGGGATAACCAGTTGCCATTTGAGTTCCCCGGTCTTTTCATCAAGACAAAGAACCACACCCCGGTCGCCTTTTTTCTTTGGGTCTCTGGGTGATTCATTATTGGTACCTACAAAAACACAACCGTTTCCAATGGTCACATTCCCATAGGCTTGAGAGCCTAGTTTTGCCACCCACTTTACATTCTGGGTGGTGGAAAGATCCACTTTTTCATTATCATCCATTTCTCCAGGATTGAAGTCCATCACGACCTCCTTCTCTTGAGATATCATATTTCTGGAACCATTCCCTCCCCAAACCGGCCAATCGGAAGCAAAGGAGGCAGGTGCGAACCCAAAAGTTAAAAAAACAGTGGATAAAATTTTGATTTTTTTCATATCGATTCGATTACTAAATTAGGGGTTGTAAATAATTTTAACATTATCCAAGTATACTTTTTTCTTACTCTGTGGCGACATTGCATACAGTCCGGGAGAACCATGCAAATGGGGAACTTGATGAGGAACTTCCAGGGTCCAGGCTTCTGGTTCCTTGCCATCTTTGGGCCAAGCTTTGGCACGAATAAGCCCGGTTCCATCCTCCATGATATCAACCCGTGTTTTCAAACAATACCAGGTTTTAGTTTTAATGGAGAAGGGAACGGCATGCCGAAAGCGGTCAAAATTGGAGACCACTTCGAGTTTCTGGCTGTTTCCAACAAGAACGAAAATATAGCGTTGGTTGATCAAGCCAACATTCGACTTTATGCGTCGGTCTCCGTCCGTCATTACCTCTGCGGACATGGTGTAATTACTCATATCCTTATGCCCAATAAAGTTTATAGCTCGCTGGAATAAAACCCGATCTAGGGTATTGCCGGCCACATGGTTTCCATCTGCTACTTGTACTTGCCAGCGCATCCTTGCTCCCAGCCAGGACAAGGGAGGATAAGAAAACTGAATTCCATCTGAACTCTCATGAACCAGCTTGAAGTTTTCTTCAAAGTTCTCCTCGTAAGGTAAATCCTGTAAAACTCTTCCCCTGGTTACTCCGTATAAATCCCCAACTTTCACCCGCAAGGCACCGGCAGAAAGTTTAGCCCTTCTCTCCGCACTCAAAATGCCGTTACTACTAATGTAAGCATCCACTTCAGATTTTACTTTGGCACTTTCCGGGATCCATTTTTCCCAAGTCATACCCTCTTTAATCTGTTTGATTCGATTACCTGACTTATCCAGCCCGTACACCTGGAACGCTTGCGTGTCCCCCGACTTGAGTGCGAATTCTGCAGGCACTACCTGGAGGGAAACCATCGGACCCGTTCCTTCAACCACGGAAGAGGGCTTTACCACAAATGGGGGTGCCACATCTGCGGAACCGAAACAGAATAGTTTTCGTTTGGTTTGGATAAAAACTCTACCATGGGCCACTGCAGGAGCTGCAAGGCAAGCAGAACCCAGATCCATTTCACTGATCACTTCACCAGTATTTCCCTTATCCACCACGATAAAGACTTTGCCGTCAAACATAGGCACATACAATTTTCCTTCCGCCCAAGTAGGAGATGCATGAACCTGATCTGGGGCAAGTTTCAAAACCCAGTGCTCTTCTCCATTATCCGCATCCATACAAACTAATTCACCCCGTTTGATGGTCGTATAGATTCTCCCATCCTTATAGACAGGACTACTGGTAAATGCTTCCATGGAAGAATTTCTCCACGCCTCATCTTCTTTTCCTAAGATAAGTAATTCTTCCCCCACTCCTGGAAGGTTGGATGGCTTTTTGATTGCGACCATCCTTCCAATTACACTGCTGTCCAAGTTTTCTTTCCCATGAATTGCAACCACTTTATCCTTGTGAAGAATCACTCCTGAATTGACGCCACCATGAGACATTTGAAAGCGCCAGAGTGGTTGTCCGGTTCTGGCATCAATGCAAACAATGTTACCACATCCCGTACCACTGTAGAAAACCCTTCTCCCATCCGGTAAATCTTCGAAAATAAGAGGGGAAAAAGAACTGTCTTTGGGAGTTATACCTGGTGTGGATGACCAAACTAAATCTCCGTTGGTTTTATCAAAGGCATAAAAGCGGTCACGAGCAGGTCCTTGTTTGCCCCAATTTGCAGTGATGGCATGAATAATAACCAAATTTTCATCCACACACGGACCCCCGGTTCTGCCATTCGGAAAAGTTAATCGAGCGAACTCCTCCATGAGTGATCTTTCCCAAAGCTTGTTTCCTTCTGAGTCGTAACCAATCAGCAGACCTGGGCTCGTTTGAAAGAATACATTTCCCGTAGTTTGATCGACACATGCCGCTCCTACTCCATAGCGATTATAAACGATATCGCTGATGAAATCACTATGCCTTCGATCCCATAGAATTTCTCCATTTTTCGCGTCGAAACAAACCAGAGCCTCCTGCAATTCATCTTCCACTCCATAATAACCAAATTGATAAGCTCTACCTCCTGCAATAACCGGGACACCTCCTCCTTGAATCTCATGAGTCCATAAAAGGCTCCCATTTAGATCCTCAGGCAAGCCTGTCTGGGTCGAAACTCCAGTACCTGCCGGACCTCTCCAGTAAAGCCAATCTGCATGATTTACTAAGGTGTCAGAACCAAGGCTTGGTTCGATTGGCTTACACGACTGCAAAAAAGCGATTCCAACTAAGGAACAAAAAAAGGGAAAGGGAAACAATCTCATAAAAATCAGTGGGTGGTAATTAAAATTGCAAATTCAAATTAGTACTTGTACGTAGTAATTTGTCAAACATGCTTCTTTTTCTTTTCTAATTTTTTTATGCAGGGCTTACAGGAACAGAGACTACCCCCATTATTACGAAATTGTTGGATCAAGCTGAATTCCGCATTCCAAAAGAGACTCCAACCCATAGGAATTACTCCCGATCAATACATTGTTTTGAGATGGCTTTATGAAAAGCAGTCTTTTCAAATCAATCAATCTGACCTAGCCAAGTTGATGTTTACCGATGCGAACAATATTTCGGGCCTGACATTGCGAATGGAAAAAGCAAATTTAATCCGCCGATCCATTTCAGCGTCAGATAAAAGGCAAAAAGTCTTACAATTAACCAAACTTGGGGAATCTAAATTTCACGAATCCAAGCCGATAGCAAAAAGTTTGGAAAGTAAAGTTCTAGCTGCGCTGAACCCATCCGAAAAAGAAGATTTTAAATCGCTCTTATCTCGATTGAGTTCTTTTTTGAACCAGAGCGACTAATCCCCTTTTCCCATTGCTAAGCAAACCCAACGACCCTGACTACCTCGACAATGCATTCTTCCGTTTGCATAAGTAGGTGGGGTCCAGTTAAGTTTTCCTGGCAATACCTGAAAGCTTTCGAATTCCTCGAATTTTTCATGAGTGGCATTCGCTAGAGTAAGCGCCCCCTCATCACTTAGGATGACTAAAGTTTGGTCCACAAGAATGAGCGTCCCCACCCCAAAGCCTTTCCTTTCCCACTTTTTCTTTCCCGTTTCAATTTCTAAACAAAATAAGGTCGCTTGCCTCGCTCGGGTTCCAGCCTGTCCATGAATCCCAAATGCATACTTTCCTTGGCGCACAAGACTGGCCATTTGAGAGGAAATAGAGTCGGATTCCCATTGGGAACTCATTTGATTTTTATCTGTTTTTACAAAAGCTGCCCCTTTTCCGTAGGCACTCGATATTAAGAAGGAGTTTTTATACTCCAAAGGTTGAGCTGCATTGATACCATAACGTGTTTTGTGTTGATATTTAGTGAGCTCTAAGCCATCTGACAAACGATGCAGAGCCAACCCAAATTGATTAAAGACAACAATTTCATCGGGATTTGATCCTCTTTGAAATGGGGAAGCATACCCTGCCCCATCAGAACCCGTTTGCCAAATCACCTTCCCATTGGATGAATTAAGGGCAACCAAAGATCCTTGTTCGCCTCCCGTCTGAAGAATCACCTTACCATCCAGCAGAAGTGGGGCACCGGCAAACCCCCATTGTGGACGCTCTCCCTGCAGGTCCTTTACCACATTAAGGCTCCACAAAATTTTTCCTGTTTCTAAATCTAAAGAGTACACATCTCCTTCATGACTCTGAATAAATACTCTGTCTTCGAAAACGGTTGGGGTTGCCCGGGATCCTCCCTGAAAATAATCATCTGCTTTTTTACATGGATACTGGTGTTTCCATAAAATTTTTCCATCTTTCGCATTTACGCAAAAAAGAGAATTTTTTCCGTTTTGATATCCTTGCGTGAGTGCTTTCCCCTTATATTCAACGACACTGGAATAGCCCAACCCTATGTCTAATTTCCAAAGAATCCGCGGTTCCTCGCTTTTCCAATCCGTTCTCAGTCCCTGCTCAGTCGAAGTATGCGTACGGTTAGGGCCACCATAGGTTGGCCAATCATCCCCAAACAAGGATGAAGACATTAAAAACTTTAAGAATAAAAAAACACGTAGTGGCATCGAGCTACGATTTTCATAGAATCCCAAAAGTCAATGGAAAGTGCCAAAATCTTACAAAGGGCCAACGGTTTTTCCGTCGGACATGGTGAGATTAATGCTTAAAAGGTCAGCATAATTTCCCTGAGGGTTAGGCAATAGTGCCTGAGGACCCTCTATTTTGGCAGTCAAAGATACCACCAAGAAATCTGTACCTTCAGGCACGATAAATTCGGATGAAAGTCTTTCCCATGAAGATTGATCCGAGTCGGCAACCAAAGCATTGGATGTCGACCCCGTAGACATTTTATCCATACCCTGCCCACCTTCCAAAGCGTGTACCGATAATTCAAATTCTGTGGAATCATGAGTTGCCGAAGCACCTTGGTTGAGAAATATTTCGGCATCTAATTTCGTTCCCGTTGTGTCCGAAATTTCTCTAATATCCAAGACCTGCAAAGTCTCCTGAACTTTTGCCGTTTGCAAATCTACGTTCACTAGCATTTCGGGTAATTTAATCATGGCATCCCCTTGGAAAGGCAAAATCCCATTCTCTGCAGGCACACCCAAGTGATCGGAACGATTCCAAGAGCGTACTTGGTCATGGTAGGAAACCAAAGCATTGGAATCAAACCTTACATTTTTTTCGAGCATTTCGATCGCACGTTCGGTGGCAAGTAAGGATCGGGCATCTTGAATCAACGGTAGAACCAGAGCAATGGGGACCTTCGTGGATGTACTGCTAGAAGAACGGGCCAAAGTTTTAGTATTTGTAAGTCCATTTGAGGCTTCGATCTCGCTACTCAAAACCTCTATTTTGGATAATTCCGGGTTCCCAGTTTCAAGATGATTACTCACTAGCCAGCCACAAAACATTGCTACTAATGCGGCTGCAGCGGAGGCGAGCATGGGGAAATAAACCACCTTATTCTCCGTTTCTTCTTTATTTAAATAATCAACTGCCTGTCCTGTCTCCCAATGCAAGAGGGACTCCTGCAAAATTAGGGATGAATATCGCTTCCTTAAGCCAACATCTGATTGGATGAGAGCTTCTAGTTCGGTAACTTCCAACGAAGTGGCTACTTCGTCCAACATTTTGGAAGTCAAGAAATCGAGTCGTTCGTGATTTTTTTTCGCATTCATGGGATATGTACCAAGCATTTAGCAGAAATCCCTTTTTTAATACATAAAATGTTAGTTTTTTTATGAATCCATCTCCGCCTCAATGATGGGCATTTTTTGCTTCACACAGGTGGCGAGGTTCTGACGAATCCGATGTAGCGTTGCTGAAACAGATCCCAAGGGTCGATTGACCAACTCTGATATATCTTTCAGGGTTTTTTCTTCTTTAAACCTTAAACGGGCAATCGATCGCATATGCTTGGGAAGCAGATCATAGCAAACTTGAAGCGCCCGCTGGGTAACATGGAGTCCAGTCGAGTCAAAATCCTCTTCAGCCATTGCATCGACCAATTCATTACTAAAACTAATCTTACTTCGCCTCGTCTTGGTCATATGGGCCATGATCTGAAACCGAGCGATACGAAAGGCCCAGCCCTGAAAATGGCCTTCTGGGTCATAGTCCTTTGCTTTTTTACAAAGAATTAGATTCGTCTCTTGCAAAATATCCTCGGCATCTGAACGATTCGGTAACAAGGAAAGAATATAGGCATACAAAGACCTTTGAATGGCAGTTAGCTTCCGAGAATATTCAAATGGAATCGATTGATCATCCACCCTTTAATTGGAAATGGAGAGATTGATTTTGTCAATTCTCTACTACCCCAATTAATCAGAGCAATCAAAACACAAGGGTTGCAATCCTAAGCAATCTAATTTGAACTACTTCAATGCAAGCATGGCATTGCATAGCGATCATTACTATTAGTGTAATTCTTTTCATTTACGGAACTTTTCGGAATGAAATTGAAGATCATGTTTACGAGCAAGAAGTGGAAAAAATTATGGAGACCGTAAGTGCTGCTCCAGAACCAAAAAATATAGCGGTTCAGGCAGAAGCAGAAATCCTAGAAAAATCGATTGTCAATTCACCCGCCTGGGCCGCATTTGGAATCATCCTAAAGTGTCAAAGTTTAGAGATGGCTACACTGCATGCTCAAGCACTCAAAGGTAATACCTTTCTGTCTTTCTTCTATGAACAAATTAACAGTTCCACTACCGCAAGTGAGTTGATTTTCTCCCCCTTCAAAAGTGAATTCTTTATGGAGAACGAAAAGGGTATTCTCCGATCCCTTTTTCGGCCCACACAACCTTGGAGGATGATCATCTAGTAAAAATCACCTGCCGGGGCCACTCTGCAAAAAGTGCCAAATTACTAGCTACCCTGATTATTGATTCGTACGAATTGGCTCTGGTCCAAGAAAGGGTGGACCAGCCCTTGCCTGGATCGTTACTCGCCCAATCCGATCAAATCAAGCAGACCAATACCCAAATCTCAGAACTTAAAGAACAACTTTCGCAAGAAAGCCCCGGGGATAAGCGGTTAAATGTCGAAGCCATCGCCCTTAAGTCAGAAATCCAGATGCTCGATCTAGAATTGGAAAGGTTCAAGAGTACGCTTCTGCAAATTGACCAGTTGTTCAAAGAGCGTAAACCAGTATCTGCGTATCTTGAAGTGGCGGACTTTTCTGAATTCGGAGTACTGAAGGAACTGAATAATAGCATAAATGAACTTCAAAATATGCTTCAAGGCAATCCCCTCGAGAAAGCAGTACGGGCAGAGGTAGAAAAGAATATACAAGCAAATCAATTACTTCTTGAAAATGAAATCGCTCATGCTATCGAAGAGGTAAAATCCAAGTTAGGTGAGGGTATTACTCGCAGAAAAGTTTTATCGAGTCGTATCGTGGACTTGCACAAGGCTGGGCTACAAAATACGAGCGGCAATGTTAAGTACAAATTATTGAATGAACTTGAAAAGAGTTTGGAAGAGAAATTGCCTGTTTACCGGGAACAATTTGCTCGCTGGAAATTGAGTACATATTCCGTTATTCAATCAGCTTTGGTAGAATAAAACGCATTCGATAAAATCGTTATTCTATTGAGATTTGCGAATCTACTTGGAGATTACAATCGGATAGATTATCTTCAAACCTGACTCAAAAATGGATAAAAAAGCATTGCGGTTACGAAATTGGATAGATATCCGCCAGTTCCGACCCCCGGTTATAGAATCTCTTTCCAATTATGATTCCTCGATGTGGTCGGGAGACTGGCGGGCAGGTGTGAATGTGGCACTTCTAGCTATTCCCCAAGGTATGGCTTATGCCTTGGTTGCTGGTCTGCCCATAAGTTATGGTCTTCTTGGTTCTGCGATTGCCGCGATTATGGGTGGCATTTTTGGTGGGGGCCGATTTATAACTCTTGGGCCCACAAATGCCACTGCAGTTTTGCTTTTTGGCGTCTTTGCGGGCATTGGGCTGATTCAAGCGGATGGAATGGCTTCCTCGGATGCATTGCTTTTGCTTCCATGGATTTTAATTGCCTCGGCTCTCTTTTTAATAGTCGCAAGTGTTCTAAGGATTTCGTTCATGATTCAGTTCATTTCCCGGACTGTAATTACAGCTTATGTTACCGCAGCCTGTTGCTTGATCATAGCCAATCAATGCAAACACCTTCTTGGTCTTCAAAATTCTTCTAGTGAAGTTCCTACTACTTTTTTTGAAATCATTCTTAATGCCTGCCTAAGCCTTCAATCTTTTTCGGTTCCAGCACTGACGCTTTCAATCATAACGGCCTTCCTTTTTTTACTTTTACAAAGAAAATTTCCTTCCCTCCCAAATGTTGCCATTACTCTAGTTCTTAGTTCCTTGGTTGCTATTGGCCTCGAAGAAATAAATTGGAAGATCACGAAGTTGGATAACTTTGACCTCGCCGGTTCTTTTCTAACTTTCCCAGAAACATCCAACTTTACCAACCATTGGGAAACCATTCTTTCCGCTGCTTTTGCGGTTTCTCTGCTGTGCTTGCTCGAAGGCTTGTCTATCGGAAAATCACTCGCTGCTCGGGCAGGTTCGAGGTTAGATAGTAATCAAGAAGCCATGTCCATAGGATTTGGTAATTTAGGATGTGCATTTTTTTCTGGAATGCCTGCCTCCGGTTCCTTGACTCGATCCACCCTGAATGTCCAATCGGGAGCAAGGACCAGTATTGCTAATTTGGTTGCTGGTGGCCTGATCATATTAGTATCGGGATTCCTCGGAAACTTGATCTCCTATGTTCCGCTTTGCTCCCTTGCCACTTTGGTGGTATTCATCGGAGCTTCACTAATCAAGCTTCGGCAGATCAAGACGGTTTCCAGAGCGACAGGATCGGACGCTGTTACTTTTGTGGTAACTCTTGCTGTTGGGCTACTGTTCTCTCTCCAAGTCGCGATTTTTGCAGGTATGCTCACCTCTATCATGTTGTTTTTAAGAAAGGTAGCTGAACCAGAATTAAGGGAATATGGATACAATGAGAAAGGAGAGCTTGCCGAACTTTCTTTAAAAAGTAGAAGGCCGGAACCAGAAGTATCCATTGTCCATGTGGAAGGAGAGATTTTCTTTGCAGCTGCTGAATTATTCTACGAACAAATCAGGAGAGTCGGAGAAGATGAGAATCTTCGAGTTCTGGTTTTGAAACTGCTTAATGCCCACCACTTGGATGCCACTTCGGTACTGGCCTTGGAAGAATTACTCGAATATTTAAAGGAAAAAAACTGCCATGTTCTACTTTGTGAAGTGAGAAGGGACGCATTGAGAATTCTTCGGAACTCTGGAGTTTTAACCCGGATTAATCGGAAAAATGTTTTTCCCCATACTGCAAGTAATCCAACTCTCTCAACTGCAAAAGCAATCAAGAGAGCCAAATTCCTTGTTTCCGGAGAGAAAGCTAAAGTAACTATTTTTGCGGATAGTCAAAAATAGATTTTTTTATTTTTACTTTTTAACGCAACTGGCTTTTTCTCTTCGCCTTCATTGCCTTTGTATTTTCGAGAAACTCATCATGAGTAAAATTTTCGATCGACTCTTTTTCTAATTCCAAGAAATGCAGCCGCTCTTTGAGCTCAGCTAATTCAGCAGTGGCAAGCTTGCTTCCATTTTCCAAAATTTGACTGTTTAACTCTTCTAACTCGCTGTTTACCTTTTTTAAATCCTGTTCTTGCCCCGCTTCTTCTGCCCCTACATTTTGGGCATCGAGGAAGCGAGTGTGATTTAAATCATTCACTGCATTTTGCTCTTGGTTTAAATCGCTAAGTTCCTTTTGAAATTTTGCAATTTTTTCGTTGATTAAGGTGCACTCTTCCGAGCTCTGTTCCAGGTCTTTCAGGTCTTTATTTAAAGAATTCAAGCGAATTTCAATGTGCTTCTTTTTCCAAGAAATTTTCTTTTGCTTCTGAGAAAGTTCTTTTTTAGGTGCCAACATTTGCTTGGCTGACATGAAGACTGTGTGCCCACTATCTTCAACGGATTGTAATTCTTTTCTAAGGACTTCCATCTCTCCACTTACTTCCTCAAGTTCCAACATACTTGCACCTTCAAGCTTAAGCTTCTTTTGTTTTTGAACGAGTTCTGCCATCTGGGTTCTTATCTTCGATCGAAGTGCTCTTTGATTAGCGTTGAATTGATTCATGGGTATTTTTCCAACAGAATATAATTTTTCTAGTCTTTTGTATTCAAATGGCAATCGTAGAAATCGGTAGAATTTCCAAAAATCTGCTTGGCAAACTCCTGCTCGTTGAGTCCCAGGGTTTTAGCGGCTACGGATCCCAGATATGGAAGGTAGGATGGCTCGTTTTCTTTTCCTCTTTTGGGAATTGGGGACAAATAAGGACTGTCGGTTTCTAACATCAAACGGTCTAAATTGGTTGCCCGTAAAGCTTCTCTTAAATGCTCGTTTGCCTTGTAAGTAAGGATGCCCGTAAAGGATACCCAGCCACTTCGATGGTTGATTTCCATTATTTCTTTGGTGCTTTCTGAAAAACAATGAAAAACCACTTTATTCCAATCCATGTCACTTTCATCTATGATGTTTACACAATCTCTGAATGCATTCCTTGAGTGGATGATAACAGGCATCTGCAGTACCGAAGCGATTTCAAGCTGTTTACGAAAAGCTCCCTTTTGAAAATCAACTACTTCTGAGGCTAGACGCTTGTCTTTTGGTAACCGGAAATAATCTAATCCGATTTCTCCCAAAGCAACCGGAGCTCGATTCAAACCCCAGTAATCAGAGAGTGTTCTTAGTTCATTTTCCCAGGTACTGCCAACATAAGAAGGATGTAAACCGACGGTGTATTCGATTTGATCACCGTATTTTTCCACAAGATTTGCATACAGCTTCCAGTCCTTGGGCGAAGTACCCACGGTGATCATTTTTAATACTTGTGAATCCGTCGCCCTTAAAATGACATTTTCTAAATCTTCTCGATCAGAAAATATTTTCAAGTGACAGTGGCTATCGAACCACATCTACTCGACGAATGTGAAAAGAATTGTCATGATGCAAAAATATAAAAACGAAAGTTAACCTTATTCCCAACACTTAATTTATGGAAAACGTCATTATTCTAGGCACTGGTTGTGCCGGGTTTACTGCCGGCATTTACACGGCTCGAGCAAACCTCCGTCCTTTAATTTTAGAAGGCAAGCAACCGGGTGGTCAATTAACCACAACTTCTGAAGTTGAAAACTTCCCAGGATTTCCTGAAGGCGTTGATGGGTTTTCATTGATGGATCAATTGAGAAAGCAGGCCACCAAATTTGGTGCCCGTGTTGAACATGCCTTTGTTGATCGTGTTGACTTTTCTGGTGAGAAGAAATTGCTTTTTGCTGGAGACAAAAAGTTCGAGGCAAGTGCAGTTATCATCGCAACTGGTGCGGCTCCCCGCCTCCTTGGTATCCCTGGAGAACAAGAAATGTATGGCGGCAAGGGAGTTACCACCTGTGCCACTTGTGACGGTGCCTTTTATCGTAATATGGAAGTGGTGGTAATAGGCGGTGGAGATTCCGCTTGCGAAGAGGCTCTATTCCTGACCCGTTTCTGTAGTAAAGTTACCTTGATTCATCGCCGTGATGAATTACGGGCTTCTCGGATTATGGCCGAGAGGACAATTGCCCATGAAAAAATTGAGGTTGTCTGGGACTCAGCGGTAGAAGAAGTTTTACCAGATGAAGACGGTAAGGCACGGGCGATCACGGTTCAAAACCTAAAGACCAAGGAGCTAACTGAAATTTGCTGTAAAGGGGTTTTTATTGCCATTGGGCATGTTCCCAATACCGCTCCCTTTAAAGAAATTCTAGAACTTGATGAAAACGGTTACCTTATCCCTGACAGCAATAGCATGGTCAAAACCTCCATCGAGGGAGTTTATGTTGCAGGGGATTGTGCAGACCATGTATACCGGCAGGCAATCACCGCTGCAGGAATGGGTTGTCAAGCGGCGATCGAAGCTGAACGCTGGTTATCTGAAGGAATGTAAGGTCGGTGTCAGAAAGCTCTTTTTCCGGAAATTTAATTTCGCTTTTAACGGAAACGGTAAAGCTAACTCCGGAACAGACTGCAATCATTGAGACTAGGGGGAGAACTGTATCTTCCAAGAATTTTCAGGAACTTTATAAGGATGTCCAAAATTGTGCGGCCTACTTAAATTCAAAGGGTTTGGTAGCGGGCGATAAAGTTCTTCTTTTTGTTACCCCTGGCTACAAGCTCACCGTTCTTGCCTTCGCCATTATTTATCTTGGTGCCATTCCGGTTATCATCGACCCAGGTATGGGGATTCGCTCTGTGCTTTCCAGTATACGCTCCACGCTCCCAAACATACTCATTGGTATTCCTTTGGTTTACTGGGCTAGCTTTGGATTTTGGAAAACTTTTAAGTCAGTAAGAAAAAAAATTTTGGTTACGGAATCTCTTTTTGACCGAGAAATGACGGCCCAGTCTACTACAAATAACTTTAAACAAGTAAGCCCTCAAAGAGATGATTTAGCTGCCATTGTATTCACCTCCGGTTCAACGGGTCCACCCAAGGGTGTGAGATATTTGCATAAAAACTTCAATGCCCAAGTCCACTCGTTGAAAGAAAATTTTGGCCTACAAAGAGGAGAAATAGACCTTGCTACCCTTCCGGTTTTCTCCCTATTTAACCCTGCCCTTGGCATAACCACCATTCTGCCAGAGTTTAACCCTCGAAAGCCCGCTGCCGCAAATTCGGAAGAAATTGTCCATGCTATTCAAAAATTTAAGGTAACCACTGCCTTTGCCTCCCCAGTGATAGGGAGAAAAATTTTAGAGTACTGTACTTTAAACAAAATAAATCTTCCTGGAATGAAGAGAATATTTCTTGCGGGTGCACCCTCCCCTCCTTCATTAATCGAGGATCTTTCCAAAGTTTTAGGAAATGGAACCGTCTATATTCCTTACGGGGCAACCGAGGCATTGCCAGTTGCCTTCAGTACCAGTTCTCAAGTAATCCGAAATGCTAAAGGTGTTTTAAGCGGGGGTGGCTCGTTGCTGGGTCAGGCAATTCCTAAAGTAAGCATAAAAATTTTCTCTTTTAGCCAAGGAGGTTTTTCTTTGCCCTCGCTGGAAGTTACCGAATGCAAGCAAGGAGACGTTGGAGAAATTTGTGTATCCGGAGATATTGTGACCGATGGTTATTATCGAAAACCAGGTGCCAGTTTCGATGCACGGCTTGAATTCCGAGGCTCGATTTTCCACCGCATGGGCGACCTTGGCTACTTTGATAATGATCATTGTCTTCGATTCTTAGGAAGAAAAGCGGAATGTCTCATCACCGACCAAGGCCCGCTGGAAACCGAAAGGTGTGAGCCCATGGTTAATGCATTTCCCGAAGTTAAGAGATCGGCTTTGATTGGGGTTGGGCCACCTAGGCAGCAAAGCCCGTGCATTGTAGTTGAGCTTGAAAATAAAGAGCTGAACGGAAACGCAAAACAATCCCTTCGCACAAAAGTGTTGGAGGCATTAAATAATTCCTTCCCAAAATTTGGATTTAGCCGAGTTGTATGGGAGAATAAAATACCGGTAGATGCGAGACATAATGCAAAAATTCATCGCCTTTCGCTTTCTAAAAAATGGCATCTTTTGATCGAAAGAAATCCGAATTTTGGATCTAAGGAATGAAAGTTGTTATTACCGGAGGCCTCGGATTTGTTGGCAATCAAATCGCTCAATCTCTTCGTAAGGAAACTGAAATCAATGAGATTATTGCCATTGGAAGAAACATTCATCCTCCCCCATCCAAAATTTTTGAGGGCTTACGCTATGTGCCCTGTGATCTTTCCCAAGACAACCTAAATTATTCATGGCTGAAAGATGTGGATACAGTTTTCCATGTTGCCGCGAAGGCGGGGGTTGGGGGAAGCTACCAAGAATATTTTAATGCTAATTTTTTGGCTACTAAAAACTTGATGGAAGGCTGCAAATCTTATGGGATCCAACGCTTTGTCTATACCAGTACACCAAGCGTTGTCTTCAATAATCAGAATATTCGAAATGGCAACGAGTCCTTACCCTACTTAAAAACTCCTATTTCTCCCTATGCTTTTACTAAAGCAAGAGCAGAGCAATTGGTGCTCGAATCCCATAGGCCCAGAGAATTCCAAACCCTTGCGATTCGGCCCCATTTAGTTTGGGGGAAAGAAGACCCGCATTTGCTCCCCAAAGTCATTACTCGTCATCGACAAAAAAGATTAAGAATCATAGGTGTTGGGAAAAACAAGATGGATCTTACTCATGTATCCAATGTGGCTCATGCTCATATTTGTGCGTACCGCTCCTTGAAGAGAGATTCTAGTTTTGGGGGAAAACCCTACTTTATCGGCCAGAATGAACCCGTTGAACTTTGGCCTTGGCTTAATGATTTATTTAAAGGTTTAAAAATGTCCCCACTGAATAAGAGCATCTCCTTTAGAAATGCCTATATTTTAGGTTGGTTCTTGGAGAAAATTTGGGGGGTATCCAGGCTTACCAGCGATCCGCCCATGACACGATTCGTCGCCTCTCAACTTGCTCATGACCATTGGTTTTCCAGTTCGTCCGCAAAAAAAGATTTACATTACGAACCGGTAATAAATATGAAGGATGCCATGGAAGATACCTTGCCTTGGTTGAAATCTCTTTAAAGTTTTTGGTTGATTCGGTTGTAGTCATTCAAAACACAGCCCACGCTGACATTTAAATTCAAGGAGCTGGCAGAACCCAACATTTTTAACCGTATCCACTGTTTAATTTTCCCTTTCCAAAATTCCCCCAAACCCTCGCTTTCACTTCCGAAGACAAGAACGGTATTAGCTTGGTATTGAAACTCATGAGAACACTGATCTGCTTTTGCACTCGTGGCTACAAACTCAAGTCCGAACTTCTCCAAGTACTCTAAAATTTCACCTTTTTCGCCAACCGCCAAATTTACATTTGCTAAAAGCCCTCGGGAAGAACGAACCACATTGGGGTTAAAGAAGTCAACTCGGGGTTCCGATAGAATAACCGATCCTGCGCCCAAAGCTTCAGAAGTTCTGAGAATGGCACCCAGGTTTCCAGGTTTCTCAATTTCATCCAAGAGCAAGATGGGTTGGTTCAACTCTTCACATTTCAAATTCGACAATCCAAGACCCCATGATTGTACAATGCCCACAACTCCATCTGGATTCCGACGATATGCCACTTTCAAAAAAGCGTCTTCTCCCAGTTCCTGAAGTTGAAAGTTTTCACTCTCTTTCCATCTCTCAATATCTTTCATCGACCCCGAGTGTATGGCTAAGCTTGCATTGTAGTAGATCTCGCTGACTTCTTTGCCGGCAGCCATCATGGTTAGTAAATCCTCGATCCCCTCGACGAAAAAACACCCTCTTTCCCTTCTTCGGCGAGCAGATTCTCGCAACTTGACCAGCTCTTTCACCGATGGATTTGATATACTTGTGATTATTTCCGGCACGATTTTATAAAAAGGGTTTTGCAAGAAAAGAGCCAGCCCGATACGAAAAGTCGATGACAAAAAAGGTACCCAAAGGATTTAATGCTCATCCATACCCCTATCATCATGAAGTAGATTTAAAAATTGAAACCCTGACCAATCTTGGCTTCGGGATTGCCAGAGATGATGGGTGGGTTATTCAAGTCCCTTTTGTACTACCTGGAGAACTGATACGGGCAAGAATTTATCGAAATCACAAAAATTATTCGGATGCAGATTCTATCGAGATTCTTCAGTCCTCACCCGATCGGGTGGATGCAAAATGTAAACTTTTTGGAACTTGTGGCGGGTGCCAGTATCAATCCGTTAACTATCAAAAACAGCTTGAATGGAAACGTAATCAAGTGGTTGAATGTTTTGAAAAAATTGGCGGGCTTACACTTACCACCATGCCCACCTTTCCGTCTCCTAAAACTTACGGCTATCGTTCTAAATTGACTCCACATTATGAAAAGTCCAGGGAGGGAATGGAAAGAAAACTTGGATTTCTTAAGCACGGATCCCGAAGAATTCTTGTTGATGTTCCAAGCTGTCCAATCGCAACCACCTCCATTAACGAATTTCTTCCTCAAGCAAGAACCGCACTTTTTAAGGAAACCAAGAAAAAGGGCGGCACCCTATTATTACGGGATGTTCAAGAAGGCGTAGCTACTGATCCCAAGGAAGTTGTTTCCGAAAGAGTTAACGGGATTGTGTTTCAATTTAAGGCGGGAGAATTCTTCCAAAATAACCCTTTTATTCTTCCTGACTTAGTTGATCATGTCATCGAACAGGCAAACCCCGGAAATTCTATCTCATTAATTGACGCATATTGTGGCGGTGGTTTGTTTAGTTTGTCCGCTTCTCGAAGATTTCAAAAGGTTGTCGGTATCGAAATCAGTCGCGAAGGGTTCGAGGGTGCTCGTACCAATGCCCTGCTAAATCAAATCAAAAATGCTGAATTCTTTTTAGGAGATGCTTCCTCAATCTTTCAAGAATTACAAAATCTGCCCAGACCCTGCTCCTTGATCGTCGATCCTCCACGTAAAGGATGTGATGCCGATTTCCTCAGACAATGCATCGAGTTTAGACCCAATCGAATTGTTTATGTTTCTTGTGATCCAGCAACTCAGGCAAGGGATGCAAAAATCCTCACGGAGGCGGGATATCGCATTCTCCAGGCTCAGCCTTTTGATTTATTTCCTCAAACCAGGCACATTGAAAATGTGCTGACATTAGAAATTTAATTTCTTTCCCGATTTTTCCGCCATCCCAAACTTTCAAATTCTAGGCAAAAAGATTCACGCTCTTTACGGAAATGTTCGGGCCATTTAACTTCTTCCTTTTCAGTTTTAAAAAGTCGTGCAAGTTGATTTGTGAAACTCTCTCCAAAGCTTGGCGGGTCGAAATTCGCTTTTTCTATAAACCCTAGGTCTAGGGTGCCCTGAAAAAGTGTGGCTGATTTTGTCCTTTTCATTGCCGCTCCCGCAATTTTCTTCTCCGACTTTCCCGTCATTAAATCTTTTCCCACTGGTTCCTGAAAACAGTCACCCGGGATTCCGGTCTTTTTTTTTTGCCGGGCAGGGCTGAAGAAATGTTTCAATCGATTGATCTGCCAATGCATCAGCAATAGCCTGATGAATCTTTTCATAAAGATCAAGGGATGGCATTGAAAAGGATGGGTGTCTACGAGGCAAAACTAAACAATATGTCCAATCTTTTCCATGCCTCACAATTCCTCCCCCAGTGGGTCTACGAATAAGCCGCTCAATGGACTCTTGAGTCTGGTCTTCTACCCACTCCCAATTCTGTCCATATCCGAAACTGATTTCCGAAACTTTCCACTGGTAATGCCTAAATACCGGCATTTCCGAGAATACCGCTTTTTTTAAAAGCCACCAATCGGTCGCCATATTCTCAACCCCTTTCTCGGTCAATGCAGGGAATATTTGGAGGCTCAAAATAGTTTCTTCCTAAAATTTATGAACATAACGGCTGGGGTCATCGGCATGGTTTCGATACCAATCAAAAAGGTCGGAAGGCAGGGTGAGTTCTTCCATTTGTTCGAGTAGAGTAGCAGGTTTGGTTTTTAATTTCCCTGCAAGTGGGGCCAATTCGAATGCTAAATGCCGCGGACGGGCTTCCTTGTCTGGATAATCCTTGAGCTGTCCTCTTTGAATTCGTTCATGGGAAAACCCAAAGCGATCAAGAATTCGCAGTCCCAAGTCATACCTGCTAATCTCCTCAACTCCCGCCCAGTGGAAAAGCCCATTCAAGTTTGGTCTCTCCATCAGTTCAACCATGACACTAGCCACATTTTCTGCTGAACAGGGATGCCTAATTTCGTTATCGAATAAAGTAAGAGGGGTGCCATTTGCAATCGCTCTTAAAATTCTTTCATGCGGGCTTCTCTTTGCACTCGGGCTATTTCCATTAATCAAGGTAATCCGAAGAACGACAAGATTTTCATCGGTTACCGCCAAGACCCCTTTTTCAGCATCCAGTTTTTGGATACCATACTCACCCAGTGGGTTTGGTATATCGGTTGACCGGTATGGAGATGAAGACCCATCGAAAACCATATCCGTAGAAATGTGCAAGTATCGAGCACCCAAATGGGAAGCGATCTCGGCAAGTCTAATCGCCCCGTCTACATTAATAGCTCTTGCAAATTCAGGATTTTGCGTGACCGCGTCCGGGGATGAGATCGCCGCACAGTTTATGATTGCATCAGGCCATTCGTCCAGAAGCTGTCGGGTCAATTGTTCGGAATCGGACAAACAAATCTTTCTTGAATTTTTGACACTCACTTGGTTGGAGTAGGGTATATACGAGTGACCTCTTTTACCAAGTACACTTGAAACTGCACTTCCCAGTAAACCACTTGATCCAAACAAAGCTACTTTCACAACCATCAGAATAAATAAACATCTGATTCCTACAACCAGAGAGTTGATTTTTATCCTTTTGCTTTTCCTTGAACTACCAAGCTTTGTCCAGTAAGATGCAAGTTTATATCAATGAATTATTCCCAACTTGCGAACTCTCGCATTCTGGAACAACCGACTTACCAACCTGGCAAGCCCATCGAAGTAGTCGCTCGTGAACAAGGATTCAAACCTCATGAGATTTGCAAACTAGCCTCCAACGAAAACCCGTGGGGAGCATCACCGTTAGCATTGCAAGCTGGCCATGAGGCACTTGAAGGAGTGCACCGATACCCCGATGGAAATGGAACTTATCTAAGAGAACAACTGGCAGAGATACACGCTTTGTCCCCATCTCAATTTATTCTTGGGAATGGTTCTAATGAAATCATTGAATTAATTGGCCATGTTTTTCTAAATCCTAAGGACGAAGTTCTGTTTGGTGAGCACGCATTTGTTGTCTACAAATTGGTTGCTTTGCTCATGGGTGCAAAACCCGTATGTGCTCCCATGACCGATCTCAGGCATGATCTTCACTTGATGAGAGAAAAAGTAAATCAAAATACCAAGCTTATCTTTCTTCCCAGCCCAAATAATCCAACTGGAAGCTGGAACACCGAAGAGGAAATTATTGAATTCGTTTGTGGGCTACCCGAGCATGTTATCTTTTGTTTTGATGAGGCTTACGCTGAATATTTGGATAATCCACCCAACTTAAAGGCATTAATCGATGAAGGAAGAAAGGTCATTGCTTTGCGTACCTTTTCAAAAATTTATGGCCTGGCTGGATTAAGGATTGGTTACGGATACGGTAGTGAAGAAGTAATCCGTTTGCTTCAGCTTGCCCGGCAACCATTCAATGCAAATTCCATCGCCATGGCATCGGCGATCGCTGCCCTCAAAGATCAAGACTGGGTTGAAGAATGCAGAAGCAAAAACAATCGGGGTTTGAGACAGCTGGAAGAAGCATGTGACTCTATGGGATTACCCTGGGTTCCCAGCAAGGCTAATTTTCTTCTCATCAAGATCGGAGATGGTACCCAAGCATTTCAGGAATTGCAAAAGATTGGAATTATAGCCAGGCCAATGCCTGATTCGCTTCGGGATTACATCCGTATTTCAGTTGGCACAAACCAAGAGAATAAATTCGTTATTGAAGGACTGAAACAGATTCTGCCTCTCTTAAGAAAAGTATGATTACCGAAACCTTGGTTCTGGGCAGTTGCTGGGCTCTTTTAATCGCAAGTTCGGCATGCCTTGGAGTGTACCGCTCCTTGATCGACCGAATTCGATCCGGGCTCTCCCCTGCCCCGTCCGAAGAAAATACTCAGGTTGCAAAGTTGATAACCAAAGCTCTATCACTCCCTAATCACGAAAGACCTTTTCATTTTGAGGCAGCGTTTCTTTCCTCTCTTCAAATTTTATCCGGCTTCTTTCTGCTAAAAATATGGATGCCTATAACTTCTTTTTATTGGGCTCTCTTTTTACTCTCTATCTTCGTTGAGAGGATTTCCACATGGTTATATCCCCGTAGAATTTCTCAATCCAAAGCTTTAGACACCCATTTAAAAATAGGGTTATTGCCGGTACTTCTCTTCACCCTTGTGTGCAAACCCATCGTGATCTTACTTTCGATTTTGGAGCACTTATTTCTGTCCTCCAAACAAAAGAAAATATTAGAGGAAGAAGAGGACAATGAAGTCGCGGACCATATAAGAATTGTGGGCCGAGAAGGTACCAATTTGGATCCGGACGTTCTTGAAATTATGGGAAACACCCTGGAAATGAGTCAGTTAAAAATTAAGGATGTTATGATCCCCAGAAATCAGGTCCAAATTCTTGATTTCAATGATTCCTTCGAAAAAAACTTGGAAATTGCAAAATCTTGCGGTCATACACGGCTACCACTTTGCAGGGGTAACCTCGATGATTGCTTGGGCATCATCCATGTTAAATATGCATTCCGTACCCTAACGGATTCACTTGAGAACTTTGATTTGAAAACAATAACCAAGTCCCCAGCACTACTAGATAGCGAGGAATTACTCCCGTTCGCATTAAAAAGAATGATGAAACTGAAAGTTCACATGGCACTGGTACGGGATGAATTTGGAGGGATCGATGGAGTAATCACCCTCGAAGATATCCTGGAAGAAGTGGTTGGAGAAATCCAGGATGAATTTGATTCGGAAGAAGAGGAAGTGGAAGAAATACAAGAGGGAGAATGGAAAATTTCCGGACTTACACCTCTCCATGAACTGCCCAAAGCATTGGGCATGGAAGAGGAGGACGAGGAACTTACCAGTTTAGGAGGTATGCTGACCCGGGAAATTGGAAAAATTCCTGAATTGGGAGAAACTTTTGAATTTCCAAATTTTAAGGTTGAGATTTTGGACGCCGATGAGACAAGAGTGCAAAGCGTAAAAATTAAACTGAAGAAAAAAGGCAGTTGATTGTTCTTACTTTCTTGGGAATAAGATTATTTTTTCCTGAAGTTTTTTGCCAACTAAAGTACTCCCCCAACCCAATTCATCTTTCCAGAGTTTCGTGGGTTCCAGGTTCATTCTTTGGTGGATTTGGGCATGCACCTGAGGCATTACCGGAGAAATTGCCACACTTGCTAAACGTAAGGCTTCAAGCATTGTAGCCAAGCAGGTACGCAACTCTTTCTTCGCATCTGGTTCATCGGATTTTGCCAGTTTCCATGGGGTTCTATCATCGGCATACTTATTGATGGAGCGAATAAAATTAAAGGTCTCTTCTAAACCCAAATTGAATCGAAATTCACGAAAGTGCTCGAGCATACTATCCCGAGATTTTTCCCATTGAGACTGCAAGCCCTCCTCCAGGCTTTCATTCACCTCTGCGGTTGGGACAATTCCACCCTCATAACTATGGACCATATGTAAAAGCCTACTTAAAAGATTTCCTAGATCATTTCCAAGGTCTGCACGGTATCTTGATTCAAAACGTTCCAGAGAAAATTCTGCATCCTGGCCCACAGTCATTTCCCTCATTACAAAATATCGGAACGCATCGGTTCCATAACGATCGATCAAGCTGAGAGGGTCCACGGTTTCACCCGTACTCTTTGACATTTTTTCTCCGGATGTTGTCCACCACCCATGAGCCAGAATCGACTTTGGCAATGCGAGCTCGCTGGCTTGTAGCATGATTGGCCAGTAAACCGCATGAGGTGGGGTGAGGATATCCTTTCCGATCACATGTAAATCAGCAGGCCAATAATCTTCTGAATGATAATCGGAAGAGGAAACAGCTGAGTAGTAATTTACCAAAGCATCAAACCATACATAGGTAACAAAATCCTCATCAAATGGAAGGGGTATGCCCCAAGAAAGCCGATCCTTTGGCCGAGATATACATAAGTCATTTAGGGGTTCTTTTAAAAACTCCAAAACCTGAGACTGACGATATGCGGGGAGAATAAACTCTGGGTTGGTTTTTATATGCTCTACCAGCCAATTCTGATACTTACTTAACTTAAAGAAATAATTGGTTTCCGTTATTTCGGTTACCTCCCCAAAAATTTCTGGCCATTCCCCATCCACTTTGTCCTTTTCTTGGAGAAACTGCTCGGCCCGTGTGGAATAAAAACCTTGATATTCAGCTTTGTATATTTCTCCTTTGTCAAAGAGGAGCTGCAAAATTCTCCCGACTACTTTTTGATGCCTGGTTTCCGTCGTACGAATGTAATCATCATTGGAAATTTCCAGTTTAGATAACATCTCCTGAAATTCATCTGCAATTCGGTCACAGCGTTCCTGGGGTGGAATACCTTCTTCTTTAGCACCTTGCTGAACTTTTTGCCCATGTTCATCAAGGCCGGTCAAAAAATGAACTTCCCGCCCTTCCAATCGCATGGTGCGTGCTACGACATCTGTTAAAACTTTTTCGTAGGCATGGCCAAGATGGGGGGATCCATTTGCATAATCGATCGCTGTAGTGAGAAAAAACTTTTTCATATCCTTACCTATTCATTAAAGCACAAATTCTGAAAGAACCACCTCAAAGCTGATAAGATTTGTTTTACATGGTTGACTTCAACCACAAGCTTTTAAGAATGAACACTTTCTAGTATGTGCTAGAAACAAACTCTAAGGTACCTGCAATCTTTTCGTGGGACCTACAAACTGACATCCTTGTCACCCCCCTTTCCCATAAGCATGAGTGAAACGAATTCATCAGCACCTGAAACCATTGAGGTAGAAGGACTGCTCGAGATAAACGATAATAAGTCGGGCTGTCTACTTGAACCCGCACGTGGTGGAAAAACCACCCCCCATGATCCCTTTGTACCTCGTGAACTCATTCGCCGTTTTAAACTGAAAAAAGGTTCTATCATCAAAGCTGATGCCGTACCTGATAACTCTCGGGCCAATCCCAGAGTTAAGTTCATACATACCGTGGACGGTGCTACCTTGGGAGAGCGAAAGAAATTATTTCGATTTGATCAGCTCACCACAATTCAACCCAAAGAAAAACTTAACCTTGAAGTAGAAGATGGAAGGATGACGACCCGTGTTCTCGATCTATTCTGTCCGATTGGAAAAGGACAGCGTGGTCTGATTGTCGCTCCTCCCCGAGCCGGCAAAACTACGATCCTACATGATATCGCAAAGGGGGTGGAAGAAAATCATCCAGAGTGCCACCTTATGGTTCTTTTGATCGACGAACGTCCTGAAGAAGTAACCGATTTCAAACGAACCGTTCCTGCAGAAATTTATGCATCTTCCAATGACGAAGAAGTCAAAAGCCATTTACGGGTTGCTGAGCTTGCGATCGAGCGAGCAAAAAGGTTGGTGGAAGCCAAAAAAGATGTAGTCTTACTTTTAGATTCAATCACCCGTTTATCCCGTGCTTACAATGCCGCGTCTGGAAAAAGTGGTAGAACCATGACTGGCGGCCTTGATGTACGAGCCCTTGAAAAACCGAGGCAAATTTTTTCTTCCGCTCGAAATTCAGAAGAGGCTGGCTCTTTGACCATTGTTGCAACGGCCCTGATTGAAACTGGCTCCAAAATGGACGAGTTAATTTTCCAGGAATTCAAGGGAACAGGAAACAGTGAAATTATTCTGGATCGAAAGATCGCTGAGCTTCGCTTGTGGCCCGCTATCAACCTTGCTGCTTCCGGAACTCGAAAGGAAGAAGACTTAATGGATCCCTTACATTTGGAAAAAACTTCTTTTCTCAGGCGTGCCATGTCTCCAATGAAAATTATTGATGCAGCTGAATCACTTATTGATCGAATGTCTTCCACCTCTTCAAATGAGGAATTTTTGGAGCTTATTCAGACTTCATAACTCATTGACAAATCCCGCTATTCTCGGCATTTTCAAGCCCTTTCCTTCTATACTCATACTGGCACCCGATGCATAACTTTTCTGATCAATGTCTAGACCTCGCGAGAGCACTCTTAGGCAACAATCTCAAGCACATTAACGAAGACGGAACGATCACACCTTCTAGCGGTGAAGAGAGTCGCATTGATGAACCCGGACATGCTGCCTTAGCCATTGGAGAATTTTTCCGTGCCACAGGTGAAGTTGAACTGGGGGGCTTTGATTTATTTGATCTATCCGCTCGGTGCATTACCCACCAAGCTTTTGCAGAAGAAGCAAGTGACAATGGCATGGCTTATGCCGCACTCGGGCTTCTTTCCTTTGGAGCATCTAAGGAGCGAAATTCAGTCTGGGAAAGGTTGCTTGATCCAACCAGAGAACAATTGGATGAATGCCTTCTCACCAGGACGGAAAGAAGGGATCATTACCAAGCTTTTAATGTGGCTAAATCGGTTGCCAGGTTTAGTTTCGGACTTACTAAAAAAGACGATACCGGTAAGGTCATCGACCGCTATGTCGATCATTTGCAAAACCATAGTAGCAGTGGCTTTTTTAATGATGACGAATCAGGTCAATCTGGAGTATTTGATATCTATGGACTTCTTTCATTTGTCTTCATCAGGCAAGCCCTTCAACTGCACGCAAATGTTCACCTGAAAGACCGAAAGCTTCCAAAACTTCGGACTTTTGCTGAAAAATACCTCCGTATGCTTCCTGACATGACCAGACAAGATGGTCTAGGCTGGAATTATGGCAGATCGGTTGGGGCCTATGGACAGCTCCATTGCATTAGTATGATTTTACAGGCAATGCGTGACCAATGGGTCGCTCCGGAAAAAATGCCTCTCTATTTGGATGCTTTACGCAGACTTTTTCAGTACTTCTTTGTTACCTACCTAGATCAAGAAAATGGGGATCTTATAATCCGTGATTCTGAACGAAATACGGTGGACAACCATACCACCCGGATTGCGAATTTTGACGCTGCCCGTTATCTCTGCCAATGGGCACGTTTAGCCAGAGTGATTGGGGGTTCCCTAGCTGTTCCCCCATCCAACCGCTCGAAAACTGCTGGACGATTTGTGATCTTCGACAAGTCCCACAAAAAAGAACACGGCTTATTTTTATTCCGCGATGAGAATATTGGCTTACAATACCAACTCCCTCTTATCAGCCCGACTCCTACGATTACTTGCGACAACCTCGCTTTTCCTCATTGCCCCGGAATTTTTGATTGGCCTACCAACCGATACCTGCCTGTGATGTTACCTGAGCTCACTTTTGGAGATGATGTTGTCATTCCTTCATACTACGGGAAAAATTGTGTTACTGGAATCGGTCTGAAAAAATCATTTTATCTTCGTTTTGAACAGCCCGATCTGGTCAAAACTGATGGTTCCTTTGCTTATGGATTGGGAAGTTGTAGTGTCCAATGGAACTTTGGAGACGGAAAAATTACTTCAGAATTCGTATTTAAAGTGAAAAACCAAGTTTCAATGGATAAAATGAGGCTGGCACTCGTAATTGGGTCTCCCCATGAAACCCAGCGACTTGGGACTACGCTTCGTCAAGGAACCGAAGGACTAAGAGCGAATGTGGAAACCGATGATTTTCAGGCCAAATGGGGTTCCTTTGAAACGGTAACCGAAGACCAAAGCTACCGTGGCTACGCAGGAAATATTCATTACATTCAATACTTAGTTCGCGACCATCCTTTGATTATGAGACCTGGGCAGCAATATAAGTTAGTGATGTCCTACCATCCGGATGTTGCGTTTGCAGACGAATAAGAATTTTTCTTTTGCGAAATTCCTTTATGTAGGGAAATGCTTTCCGCCCGTATTATTCCTTGTTTAGATGTCGATGCCGGCCGTGTTGTTAAGGGGGTAAAATTTAAAGAGCTACGGGACGCAGGTGATCCCGTTCAAATTGCTCAAGCGTATGAAAGCCAAGGTGCAGATGAATTGGTTTTTCTCGATATTACCGCCTCCAGCGACCAGCGCAATACCATGCGTGAGGTCGTAAAAGAAACGGTAGCCACCTGCTTTATGCCGGTGACTGTAGGCGGAGGCATTCGCAACCTGGAAAATATACGGGATATGCTCCTTTGTGGCGCCGACAAAGTTAGCATCAATACCGCTGCCATTCTTAACCCGGACCTTATCAATGAAGCGTCCAATAAGTTTGGGAATCAATGTATTGTGGTTGCGATTGATGCCAAAAGTCGCGGAGGTGGGACAGGTTGGTTGGTCTATACCCATGGAGGAAGAAAACCAACGGAATTAGATGCGGTGGAATGGGCTCAAGATGTGGTCGAGCGGGGAGCAGGGGAAATTCTACTCACCAGTATGGATTGCGATGGCACGAAAGAGGGCTTTGATTTAGAACTTACCAAAGCAGTGAGTGAAGCCGTCGAAGTCCCCGTAATTGCCTCTGGTGGGGTTGGAAAACCTGTGCATATGGTAGAAGGAATTAAGTTGGGTAAAGCAAGTGCGGTCCTTGCTGCAAGTATCTTTCACTTTGGTGAGTATACCATTGACCAAACAAAAGAGGAGATGCGTGCCGCTGGAATCCCAGTAAGGTTGTAAGACGCTTATTCCTGCTTATTTGCATCTTTCCAGGAAAGAAGGG
>Ga0213863_10000236_pt1 | contig 44063 bp, 55 predicted proteins | sample PICome_8_FD_160128 | JGI IMG/M metagenome (GOLD analysis project Ga0213863, IMG submission 160128) | Coastal seawater microbial communities near Pivers Island, North Carolina, United States - PICO497 | ecosystem: Environmental > Aquatic > Marine > Coastal | place: USA: North Carolina... | reverse complement strand
GGTTCTTCGGCTCGGAAAGCGAAGGCTTCCGCAACCGGACCTGGAGGGCGGATTCGTCTCTGCGCTGGAACGACGGCAGCGAAATAGGTCTCTCGGCCCGGGAAACACGCGCCAATCTCGACACCGACCCTCAGGACTTCGCTTTTCCCGCGACACCCACCCAAGGCCTTGTTATCGACGGTGACAACGACACGGCAGCACGCCAACGACTGATCGGCCTGCACGGTCGAATGACGAGCGGAAGCTGGTTGCATGAACTTAAACTCAGTCAAAACGCGAGCAAAACCCACTCGAGGGTGAACGGCGAGGACGACTCGGGTTTGAAAGCCTCGCTGAGAAAGGCGGACTGGGCCGCTTCTCGAGATTATGAGTACGGCAAAGTCTCTCATTCGCTGGCGCTCGGCATTCAGTACGAACAGCGGCGGTTTCGTAACTTCAACGCAGCGTTGCCGTCTGCAAACCATAAGGCGAGAGACAAACAGCTGAGTCAGTTCGCCGAGTATCTGGTGAAAAACGACACTCGGTCTGTGTCGATCAGCACACGACGTGACCAGAACGACCGCTTTGACAATTTGACCACGTGGCGAGTCACTGGGACTCAAGCCGTTCTGAACCAAGTGCGGGTACACGGAAGTTGGGGTGAAGGCTCCGCCAATCCGACCTTTTTCGAGCTGTTCGGCTTCATCCCGGAATCGTTTGCTGGCAATCCGGATCTGAAACCGGAACGTTCCAAGGGCTGGGATCTGGGCCTGAGCGGCGAAGACTCTGATGGCCACTACACCTGGGATCTGACGTATTTTCGATCGCGGTTGAACAGTGAAATCGTGACATCGTTCGGCCCGGCCCCCAACTACTTCTCTCAACCGATCAATCTCGATGGCACAAGCCGGCGCGAGGGCTGGGAAGCCAGTCTATCCAGGGATGTGGGCGAACGAATCACCGTAGATGCCAATTTCACCCTACTGGACAGCCACGAGCCCGGGGGGCGCAGGGAGGTCCGACGGCCCCGCAGGAACGGCGGGCTCACCACGCATCTGGCCTTCGCTAACGACAAAGGTAAGGCAAATCTGTCGCTCATCTACAACGGCGTGATGCAGGACAGTGAATTCATTACAGCAACGCCGACCGATCGCGTAGAGATCAAATCGGTCACGCTCCTGAATGCTGGGATAAGCTACCAACCCAATGAGAGAACTACGCTGTTTTTCCGCGGGCAAAACCTGCTCAACAAGGAGTACCAGCAGGTGTTTAGCTACCGCGCACCGGGCGTGACCGCTTCCGTCGGCGTCATCATGACTTGGCGGTAAGAGCGTGCTTACGAAACGGTTGAAAAGCGTCGAGGACATCGTGTCGTTTTTCCCGCACCGAGCTATGATGGCCTTTTCAAACACTGGAACATGGCTATGCGAATCGCCACATGGAACGTCAACGGCTTACGGGCGCGTCTGGAATACATCACACGTTGGCTAGAAGACCGCCAGCCTGATGTGGTTGGTCTGCAAGAACTCAAGACGCCTGACGACATGTTTCCGCACGACCATTTCAAGGACTTAGGTTACGAGGCATTAGCCCACGGTCAGAAGAGCTGGAACGGCGTGGCCATTCTGACCAAGGTTCCTGCGACATTGACGCGCACAGGGGTACCTAATCAGGACCACTTTGGCTCACGACTGATCACTGCAAACATTGACGACAAACTTGAATTCACCACTGTCTACTGCCCAAACGGCAAAAACCTTGAACACGCAGACTTTGGCGGCAAGCTGGCATGGTACGACGATCTGACCGCTCAGTGGCAGGCAGCCAACGAAGGCCCGGCCCACAAAGTCATCTGTGGCGACTTTAACATTGTTCCCAAGGCCCTTGATGGCTGGCGCGGCGATGCTGGCGAAGGGTCGATCTTCTACACCAAGGAAGAACGCGGACGGCTGCAGGCACTAATGGACACCGGACTCACCGATCTATTCCGACATCGATACCCCGACGCTCAGGAATTTTCGTGGTGGGACTATCGCGGCGGCGCCTTTCATCGCAAGCACGGACTGCGCATCGATTTCATCCTTGGCACTGCTGGCATGCTGGACCTAACCGACGAAGTGGTGATTGACCGAGAGTATCGCCGCAAAATTGACGAACTCACCGCTTCCGATCATGCGCCCGTGTACGCAGACGTATCGCTTTGATGGGCCCTGACCTGACGTAAAGCACCTATAATTCGCGTGAGGTTTCAAGGATTCGATGGTATTCTGCGCCATCGTTATTCTAGTAAAATAATATTTTCCTTATATTTCAATAGGTTATGTCCCGTAGCCTATTGAATTTTGATCACCATAGTCTGCTACCACTTTAGATAGAGAGAACTGATGAAAGACCTGACACGCTATCGCAATATCGGCATCTTCGCCCACGTCGACGCGGGCAAAACCACGACGACTGAACGCATCCTGAAGCTGACAGGTAAAATCCACAAAATCGGTGAAGTGCATGATGGTGCCGCAACCACCGACTTCATGGAACAAGAGCAAGAGCGGGGCATTACCATTCAGTCTGCAGCAACCAGCTGCACATGGGATGACCACCGTTTGAACATCATCGATACGCCAGGACACGTGGACTTCACCATTGAAGTCTATCGCTCACTAAAAGTGTTAGACGGCGGCGTCGGCGTTTTCTGCGGCTCTGGCGGCGTTGAACCACAGTCCGAAACCAACTGGAGATATGCCAACGAATCGGAAGTTGCTCGACTGATTTTCGTTAACAAGCTTGATCGCCTCGGCGCGGACTTTTACCGCGTCGTGGAACAAGTAGAAAAAGTACTCGGCGCCAACCCTCTCGTGATGACTCTGCCCATTGGCGAAGAAGACGAATTCGTTGGTGTTGTCGATCTGCTGGCCCAAAAAGCGTGGACCTGGGACGATTCCAACAATCCAGACTCGTACACGATCTCGGAAATCCCTGCAGATTTGCAGGACAAAGCCGCCGAGTACCGCGAAAAAATGGTAGAAACGGCTCTCGAGCAAGACGACGATTTGATGGAAGCCTATCTGGAAGGTAACGAGCCTTCGATTGATGACCTAAAGCGCTGCATTCGCAAGGGTACTATCGCCCTCGACTTCTTCCCAACGTTCTGCGGCTCCGCGTTTAAGAACAAGGGCGTACAAAACGTGCTGAATGCCGTTGTAGATTACCTGCCGAACCCAACCGAGGTTGATCCGCAACCCGAAGTCGACCTCGAAGGTAATGAAACCGGCGAAGTAGCCACAGTTGATCCGAGCGGACCACTACGCGCATTGGCGTTCAAGATCATGGATGACCGCTACGGCGCGCTGACCTTCACGCGAATCTATTCAGGCACCCTCAACAAAGGCGACACGGTACTGAATACTTATACTGGTAAAACCGAGCGTATTGGTCGTATCGTAGAAATGCACGCTGACTCGCGCGAAGAACTGGACGTTGCTCAGGCTGGAGACATCGTTGCGCTGTTGGGTATGAAGAACACCCAGACCGGTCACACCCTGTGCGACCAGAACAAGCCAGCCACATTGGAACCCATGGTATTCCCAGATCCAGTGATCTCTGTGGCTATCTCTCCTCGAGACAAAGCCGGTGCTGAAAAAATGGGCATTGCACTGTCAAAAATGATTCAGGAAGACCCCTCGTTCTACGTTGAAACCGACGAAGAATCTGGCGAAACCATCATGAAAGGTATGGGCGAGCTTCACTTGGATATCAAGGTCGACATTCTGAAGCGGACCCATGGCATCGATGTTGATGTGGGCAAGCCACAGGTGGCATACCGTGAAACGATTACCCAAATCGTCGAAGACACCTATACCCACAAGAAGCAAACGGGAGGCTCAGGCCAGTTCGCTAAAATCGACTACACCATTGAGCCCGGTGAAGTGGGCAGCGGTTACGAGTTCGAATCCAAGGTGACCGGCGGTAACGTGCCACGAGAATTCTGGCCAGCAGTTGAGAAGGCGTTTGGCGTCAGCATGGACGAAGGCACACTCGCCGGCTTCCCGCTGCTGGACGTCAAAGTAACCCTAACCGACGGTGGATTCCACGCCGTTGACTCCTCGGCCATCGCGTACGAACTCGCGGCCAAGGCGGCTTATCGTCAGTCCATACCAAAGGCGAAGCCACAGCTGCTTGAGCCAGTAATGAAGGTTGATGTCTTTACGCCAGACGACCACGTTGGTGACGTCATCGGCGACTTGAACCGACGACGCGGCATGATCAAATCTCAGGAAGCGGGTTTGACCGGCGTTCGCGTAAAGGCGGACGTGGCATTGGCGGAAATGTTTGGCTACATCGGTGACTTGCGCACCATGACGTCTGGCCGCGGCCAGTTCTCCATGGAGTTCTCACACTACGCGCCTTGCCCGACTAACGTGGCAGATCAGGTGATCCAGGAAGTGAAGGAACGTAAAGCCGCCAGCTAGCATCCCGTACGGATCTTCTGGCAAAAAAAAGGCGCCCGGTTAGAGGCGCCTTTTTTGTACCCGCAGCTTTTCCTTTTCGGATCTGCTTCTGCGTAGAACGCCTCTGAAATGCGACGCTAGACGTTAAACCGAAAATGCACGACGTCGCCGTCCTTGAGCTCGTATTCCTTACCTTCTAAACGCCAACGGCCCGCATCCTTCGCTCCAGCTTCACCACCCAGAGAAACGTAGTCGTCAAAACCGATCACTTCTGCACGAATGAAACCTTTCTCAAAGTCTGTGTGGATCACACCAGCACCTTGAGGAGCTTTCGCGCCGACGGGTATGGTCCAGGACCTCACTTCTTTTGGACCGGCGGTAAAATATTGCTGCAGGCCTAACAGCTTGTAGCCTGCTCTGATGACCCGATGCAAGCCCGGCTCGGACAGATTCAGCTCTTGAAGAAATTCGGAGCGCTCCTCGTCGTCCAGTTCCGCCAGCTCGGACTCAATTTTATTGCTCACCACCACCAGCTCGGCGCCTTCTGCATCGGCAATGCCGCGTACAACATCCACTAGTGGATTATCCTCAAGACCATCTTCTGCCACATTGGCAATGTAGAGAACGGGTTTCCCGGTGATGAAATGGAACTCGTGAAGATCGCGCTTCTCTTCGACACTAAAATCTATCGAGCGCACAGGATCACCGGCCTCCAATGCTTGGGCCACCCGCTGCAGCAGGGCGACCTTGGCGATGGCTTCTTTATCCCCTGCATTGGCCACTCGACTGATCCGGTCCATGCCTTTTTGCAGTGACTCCAGATCCGCCAGCGCCAGTTCGGTGTTGATGATCTCGATGTCATCCGCCGGCGACACTTTGTTCGATACGTGAATCACGTTGTCGTCTTCGAAACACCGAACCACGTGAGCAATAGCCTGGGTTTCTCGAATATGGGCCAGAAACTGATTACCCAAGCCTTCACCCTTGGAAGCACCGGCCACCAAGCCGGCAATGTCGACAAATTCCATGGTCGCAGGAATGACTTTTTGAGGGTTCACGATGTCGCTCAGCTGGTTCAATCGAGGATCGGGCACTGGAACGATGCCGGTATTCGGGTCGATGGTACAAAACGGGAAGTTTTCCGCATCAATGCCAGCCTGGGTCAGTGCATTAAAAAGCGTCGACTTACCAACGTTGGGCAGTCCGACGATGCCGCAGTTAAATCCCATCTTTTTCTCCTCTCGAAGCCTTTGTGTCTTTCTGAATCACCGACGAACTGCTGGAAGGCGCGTCCGGTGATTTCTCTGTTTGTTCCGGCGTATGCAAGGCGGTCATCGCGCTTTGCCAATTTCCCGCGAGCAGGTCCCCAAGAATAACCTGGGGTAAATCACCCGCCGCCGCGACGGCTTCACGCTCGGCCTGAGTCGGCGTTTGCTGTGTTAAGTAAGCATTTACTAGCGTCTTGTTGCCCGGGTGGCCTACCCCGATACGCAAGCGGTTATAGCCGTCCTGATTGGCCAGCCGAGCGCGCACGCTCTTCAGGCCATTGTGGCCATTTTCACCGCCACCGTTTTTCAGCTTCACCACGCCGGGCTCGAAAGCCACTTCATCGTGCGCGATCAGAATCTCTTGGGGAGACAGCTTATAGAACTGCGCTACTGCGCCGACCGCCTCACCGCTGTTGTTCATATACGTTATTGGGATCATCAGCCGCAGGTCATGACCCAGAATCGTCCCGCGCCCTACTTCCGCTTTGAATTTGCTGTCGAGCGCCAAGGGAATTTGAAATTGACGAGCCAGTTCTCTGACCCAGTCCGCACCGACGTTATGCCGGGTACGCTCGTATTGCGGACCGGGATTACCCAGGCCCGCAATCAATTTCAGTGCAGTAGGCACTGGCAACCGATGCCGTTAGGCGTCGGACGCTTCTTCCGCGTCATCAGCGGCGGGAGCGTCTGCTTCTGGGGCATCCTCATCGTCTAGGTCTGCACCACCGCCACGCTTGGCTGTGACACTGGCAACTGGAATGTCCCGATCGCTGCCGAAGGCCAGTGCAACGATGCTAACGCCTTCACCAATCTTCAAATCACTCAGATGCACAGAGGTGCCAGATTCAACCTCGAGCATATCGACTTCGATGTACTCCGGTAGATTCGCGGGCAAGCAGGAAACTTCCACCTCGGTGAGGGTCTTGGTCAGGGTACCGGCCTGCATCTTGACGCCCACACACGCTTCTTCGTTGATGAAATGCAATGGCACGCTGACGTTGATTTCCCGATCTGCGCGTACGCGCTGAAAATCTACGTGTTGAACACGCTCATTCGCCGGGTTGCGCTGAACATCCCGAACCACCGCTTGCTCGGCCTTGCCGGCAACGGACAAGCTCAGAATCTGCGAATAAAACGCTTCAATCTGCATGGCTTTCGACAGTTCATTTGCGGACAGGGTCAGCATCTGTGCTTCCCCTTCACCACCATAAATAATGGCGGGTACCTTATCTTCCAAACGTCGTAGGCGGCGGCTCGCACCCTTCCCTACCGTCGTTCGGATTTCTGCAGTCAGTTCGATTGTGTCTGACATATCGTTTCTCCAAAGTAATGACTTGCTTCCTGGGCTTGCGACCGGCCGAGGAACTTTTTCTCCGAAAGTTCGACGTTTCTAACGAAACATCGCGCTGATGGATTCTTCATTGCTCACTCGCCGAATGGATTCCGCTAACAAACGGTCCAAACTCAGCTGGTGAATTTTTTCGCAGCCTTGAGCGGCTGGCGACAATGGAATGGTATCGGTAACCACCATTTGATCAATATGAGAATTTTGTATTCGCTCAATTGCGGGCCCGGAAAAAACAGCGTGAGTGATGTAGCACACCACGGCAGAAGCGCCCTCGTCTTTCAATGCTTCGGCAGCCGTGCATAAGGTTCCCGCCGTATCGACGATGTCGTCAACCATAATGCAGGTCTTACCGCTCACATCACCAATCACGTTCATCACTTTCGTGACATTCGCTTGGGGGCGACGCTTATCAATAATCGCCAAATCCAAATCATCGATTTGCTTTGCGATGGCCCTTGCCCGCACAACGCCACCCACGTCCGGCGAGACAACAATTGGGTTCGTGTAGCGCTGGGCAGCTATGTGGTCGACCAACACCGGCGAGCCGTAAATATTGTCCACCGGCATGTTGAAGAAACCCTGAATTTGGTCCGCATGCAGATCAACGGTGAGAATACGGTCGATCCCCACCGTGCTGATCATGTCGGCGACGACCTTGGCACTGATCGCCACACGAGCGGACCGGGGTCGGCGATCCTGCCGCGCATACCCGTAGTAAGGCACCACTGCGGTGACGCGATGGGCTGATGCCCGGTGCATGGCGTCCGCCATAATGAGCAGTTCCATCAAATTATCGTTGGTTGGCGCGCACGTGGACTGCATGAGGAATACGTCTTTGCCTCGCACGTTCTCATGGATTTCGACCGTCACCTCTCCATCACTGAAGCGGCCCACATCCATGTTGCCGAGATCTAGGTGCAGCTGATCTGCCACACGCTGAGCGAGGGCTTTGTTCGAGTCACCGGAGAAAAGCATCAGGTTGGCCATTCACGCTCTCCCAAGATTTATAGAATAACTCTGCATGTTCTCTGGGAACCCCAAGTGACGATGGCTGCGTAATCAAAAGATGGCTGGGGTGGCAGGATTCGAACCTGCGCATGCCGGGATCAAAACCCGGTGCCTTACCGCTTGGCGACACCCCATTTGTCTGACAACAGAAACTGTCTTGACTCTTCACTGCACGGCTGCCTTTCTCGCCGAGCAGCCGGCTGTCCATATAAAATCGTTTTCGCCCCCAGCCCAGACGACACTTTCCCAGCGCAGTCTTCACATTCCGGCGACCATTTTCGAGCGCGCTATTGTCCTGATCGGATTGAGCAGTGTCAAACGTCTTTATGACATTACCGCCCTTGGATGACGGATCGAAACATCGAGCGTTATGCCCCTACCCTGAATGACAATCCGTTCAGGTCGCCACTGGCCGTCAACTTGCCTGTGATCGGCAAAGGTAATTGTCCAGTCGGCCTGAACCATTCGTTGCAACCGGCCGTCAGGCCCAGTCGTACTGGAAGACATTGGCAGAGACAGCGCAGGGCTGCCCGCCAGCCAAGCCCCTAGGGCGTCTAGCGGCAACACCCAACCGAGGCGATCCTGCATGAGCTGCCCTGCGGGCCCGGTGATCACAGGCTGCTGTGGGGCCGTTATCGTGAGCACTTCCTGAGTGCCCTGCAAATGCGTACGCCCAACGCCCAAAGCCCCCCACAACCAAACATCAAAGTATCCGTCTGCCTGACGCCACCGAAACCGCAGTACTTGATCGCCTGTAGGTGCGACGATCCGAACCTTTCCAGATACCGCATAGCTCAGCGTCTGCATTGGCGGTGTAGAAACACACCCAGAAGCGATGCAAAGAGCAAAGAATAAGGTTGCAATGCCCTGCCGAGCGCCTTTCAGGACCCGCCCGTACCGCGCCTTATTCCGGTTAATCAGCAAATTCATCATGGTCGTTAACTGCCTCAGCGCGCCTGCTGAGTTCCGTCGACTTCTGCTATCATGCGGCATCCTAATTTTCGTGTCGCTAAGCGGTTCATGAGCATACTGGCATACGGCCTCAACTATCGCACGGCCCCCTTGGAACTGAGGGAGCGCGTGGCTTTCCCGGAAGACAGTCTGGGCAATGCCCTGCGCGAGCTAACGCTGGACATTCCGCAGATCCAGGAAGCCGCCATAGTATCGACATGCAACCGTACAGAGCTGTATTGCGCAGCCAACAGCGATTGTGCCGACGACCTAGAGAGCTGGTTATCCCAACGCCGTGACGTTCGTCTGAACGAGCTACAAGGCGCAAGCTATCAGTACTGGGATCACGATGCGGCCCGCCACTCCATTCGCGTCGCTGCCGGACTGGATTCTCAAATGCTGGGTGAGCCGCAGATCATGGGACAGATTAAATCAGCCTTCGCCTTGGCCAAGGAACACGGTACCAGTGGGCCGGAACTGAATCTGCTGTCGCGCATGACCTTACAAACTGCCAAACAGGTACGCACCCAAACCGATATTGGTCGCAACCCGATTTCCGTAGCCTATGCAGCCGTTTCCTTGGCTGCGCAGCTATTCAGCGATCTGCCCGGCAAGCGGGCATTGCTGCTGGGAGCCGGGGAAACCGTCGCGTTGGTGGGCGAGCACCTGCGCAGTAGGGGCGTCACCGACTTGACCATCGCCAACCGGACGTTGGCAAACGCGCAAACGCTGGCAGCAACGCTGGGCGCCCATGCCGTCCAATTGTCGGATGTTGCCAATGTCTTATGGGAATTCGATATGGTCATCGCGTCCACGGGTAGCACCTTGCCCGTGCTGGGCAAGGGCACCGTTGAACAGGCCATTCGAGAGCGAAAGCGTCGCCCGATGTTTATGGTCGACATCGCCGTGCCGAGAGACATCGAGGCCGGCGTGGCTGAGTTACCCGACGTCTATCTCTACACCATTGATGATTTGACGCAGATTGTTGAGGTAAACAAGACCCGTCGTCTGCAGGCTGCCACTGGCGCAGAGAATCTAGTCGATCTCGGTGCCGAGGCGTATCAGCGCGAGCGTCGAGTGCAGTTGGGCCAGGGTTTGCTGCAAGGCTTTCGCCAACAAGCAGAGCAACTTCGCGACGACGAGTTGGATCGCGCAATGAAGTCCTTGGCGAACGGCGCTGATCCGAAAGACACCCTGCAAAAACTCGCTTATGGCCTAACCAACAAACTGATTCACCCCACCACTGCGGCGATAAGAAACGCCAGTGCAGAAGGGCGCACAGACCGCCTCGACTTTATTCAAGAAGCCCATGGCCTGAAACACGGCGCTGCCAAAGACGGCGCGAGCGACAACCATTCGAATGAAAGCAAGGAATCTTAGTGCTGCTGACTGAAACCATGATGGCCAAGCTGGAAAGCTTGCAAGACCGATTCGAAGAAGTCGCCGCTCTGTTATCCGATGCTGAAATCATGGCTGACCGCGAGCGATTTACAGCGCTGTCCAAAGAGTATGCAGAAGTTGAGCCTGTGGTGCTTTGCTTTCAAAAAGCAACGCAGTTGGAACGCGATATTTCTGATAATGAGCTGCTTCTCGAAGAAGACGACCCGGAGATGCGTGAGCTGGCCCAGCAAGATATTGCTGACTGCAAGGCTCAACTGGATACGTTGACCGACGAACTGCAAACGCTACTGCTGCCCAAAGATCCCAACGACCAATCCAATGTCTTTCTGGAAATTCGCGCGGGCACCGGCGGCGATGAGGCCGCCATTTTCTCCGGCGACCTATTCCGTATGTACACCAAATTCGCTGAGCAAAAAGGCTGGCGGGTTGAAATCATGAACGAACGGCCCGGCGAACATGGTGGCTTTAAAGAAGTCATCACCCGCATCGAGGGCAAGGACGTTTACAGCCAGCTGAAATTTGAATCTGGTGCGCACCGTGTGCAGCGAGTCCCCGAAACAGAATCTCAAGGCAGAGTCCATACATCTGCGTGCACCGTTGCCGTCATGCCCGAAGTCGACGCCATTGGTGAAATAGAAATTGAGAAAAAAGATATTCGCGAGGACACCTACCGGGCGTCGGGAGCAGGCGGACAGCACGTAAACAAAACCGATTCTGCGATTCGTCTGACGCACTTACCTACGGGGACCGTTGTCGAATGTCAGGACGAACGTTCACAGCACAAAAATCGCGCCCGAGCCATGTCGCTCCTGAAAGCGCGACTGCTGGATGCTGCCCAAACAAAACAACAGGACGAGCAAGCCGCCAACAGACGGCAGCTTGTTGGCTCAGGCGATCGCTCAGAGCGCATACGCACCTATAATTTTCCGCAAGGTCGGGTCACCGACCACCGCATCAATCTGACGCTGTACAAACTGGATGAGGTGATCGAAGGCGATTTGGCTTCGGTAGTCGAACCCTTGGTGCGCGAGCATCAGGCGGATCAACTACAACATCTGGCCGATGGTTGATCACAGCCTCAACGCAACGGTAGCTAGCTGGCTGCGGCATCATGGAGCGCTGGCGCGGTTTGATCTAGAGCTCGCCCTCTGTCACATCCTCGACTGCTCGCGGGCCTACGTCTTAACCCATCCGGATCGAGCGTTAACCCGGCCCGAGCTTGATCAACTGGAACACTGGAGCGAGCAACTCTACAAGCATGTTCCTGTCGCCTATCTGTGCGGCAATCAGGAATTTTGGGGACTCAGCCTGACCGTTGACCATCGGGTACTGGTGCCGAGGCCCGATACCGAAACCCTCGTGGAGCAGGCGCTGGCATGCGTGGATCAACGGGACCGCTCACCTGCTACAGGCGCCGCACTCACACTACTGGATCTCGGCACCGGAAGCGGTGCCATTGCATTGGCGCTTGCCAGTGAACGTCCAGAAGCAGAGGTGCATGCTTGCGACCGCAGTCTAGACAGCCTAGCCGTTGCTCGCGAAAACAGCCGCTCACTCAAGCTACCGGTAACCTTTCATCACAGCGATTGGTTCGAAAATATCTCTCAGCGCTACGATTTGATCGTGAGCAACCCGCCCTACATCGCACCGGCCGACCCGCACCTTAGCTTGCTCGGGGCAGAGCCGGCACATGCTCTCGTTGCCAATGACAACGGCTTGGCCGATCTACGCACTATCTGCGAGGGTGCAGGTGCGTTTTTGCAGACCCATGGCTGGCTGTTGCTGGAGCATGGCTACAACCAAGCCGCAGCCGTGAGATCACTGCTGTCGGACAACGGCTTTATTGACGTGCAAAGCCGGCGGGATCTGGGTGGCAATGAGCGTGTTACTTGGGGTCAAAAGCCGTGGGATCAGGCACTATCCGCCCATGAATGACGCACAGCTACTGCAATTCAGCAGACACATTATGCTGCCGGACTTTGACGTCGCCGGTCAGGAAAGACTGCTTCAGTCGAAGGTTTTACTGATCGGTGCTGGTGGCCTTGGCTCGCCCATCGCACTCTACTTGGGTGCAGCAGGCGTGGGGGAACTGACGATTGTCGATGACGATCAAGTGGACAGTTCCAATCTCCAGCGTCAAATTGCTCATGGCCACGCAGACATTGGCCGCAGCAAAGCAGCCTCGGCCGCTGATTCGGTATTGGCGCTAAACCCCTCCACGGTCTGCCATACCATCAACCGTCGCTTGGATGCAGAGGCACTGGGCAGCCAAATCGCTGCCGTTGATCTGGTGATTGATGCCACGGACAATGCCGAGACACGCTTTTTACTCAATCGAATCTGCTGGCAACAACGGACGCCCCTAGTGAGCGGTGCGGCTGTTCGTTGGGAAGGTCATATCAGCATCTTTGATGCCAATCGGCACGACTCTCCCTGCTATCAATGCCTGTATCCCGACACCGAGCTGGATGACCAATTAAACTGCGCGGAAAATGGGGTCATCTCGCCCTTAGTGGGGGTCATTGGTTCCATGCAGGCGCTGGAGGCAATCAAGTGTCTGACCGGAATCGGTGAAAGTTTGGTCGGCACCGTGCTGTTCTTTGACGCCAAATTTGCCGAGTGGCGTCGCATCGGCTTAAGCAAAAAACCCGGCTGCCCGATCTGTGCTAATCCGTCAGAGGTAACCTAAGCTCTGATGCTAGGCAGTCCAGAAGCTGACGCTTCACCTCGCCTACCTCAACCGCTCTGAATGCCGCCATATGAGTCACGGTGGTATCCAACAAACCGCAGGGGTTGATCCGGCTAAAGGGCTCTAAATCCATATCGACGTTCAAACTCAGCCCGTGATAACTGCAGCCCTTACTGACTCGCAAGCCAAGCTGCGCAATTTTCTGCGGGCCAACGTATACGCCCGGCGCACCCGGGCGCAGCTCGCTGGGTATGTCATAGCGCGCGAGCAGGCGCTGCAGCGAACTTTCAATACCCGAGACCAGGTCCCGAACCCCAATCTTTTTTTTGCGCAGATCCAGCAGCAAATAGACCGTGATTTGCCCCGGCCCGTGATAAGTCACTTGGCCACCTCGGTCGGATTGAATCACCGGAATATCGCCGGGAGCCAGCACATGTTCGGGTTTGCCAGCCTGGCCCTGGGTAAACACTGGCGCATGTTCTGTTAACCAAATCTGATCTGCGGATGCCGATGTGCGGCTGCGGGTGTACGCCCGCATGTCGGCGAACACGGCACGATAATCGGATACACCCAGATCCTTGATAGATACGTAGGTGCTGTTATCGACGTCGTTCACCACAGTCCTTTCATCACAAAATGATGCGCACGGCCTGATGGTCGAGCAGCTCTTGATACAGCGTTTTCAAATGCTCTTCGCCTTCTGCCCACAAGTTCACACGCAGCGAAACAAATTTTTCGCCCCGACTGTGTCGGCTGTTGATGTCGTCCGGCGAAACCTTTGGCGAATGGCGGCGTACGATTTCGATGGTCTCCGCGACATTGCGTTCGCCCGTCACCACAATAATTTTTATTGGATAGCGACAAGGAAATTCGATCAGTGCTTCGTCACTCATTCGCGTCTGACTGGTCGAACATCAGGTAAATGTAGTCACCAAACCGCGAAAAAATACCGGACTCTTCTACGTCAATCTGCGCCACCAGACTGCCCGAGTAGATAACCTCATTGCCCAGCCGGAGTTCCACAGTGCCCAGCTCATCACCTTTTTTCACCGGCGCTTCAAAGTAAGCGGGCACGCTTAACGAGGCTTCAATGTCTTGGTAGTACCCCTTGGGAAAGGTCAACACCACGTCTTCAGCAACCCCCATGGGCAGCGATTCGACGGTACCGTAGTAGATGGGCTGCTCCTGCAATGTGTCGTCGGGTTCGTACAAGGTTTTTGTTTCAAAATTGCGGAACCCATACGACAGCAGTTTTTGACTCTCACGCATGCGCGCCTCATCGCTGTCTGTGCCGAGGATCACGCTGATCAAGCGCATACCGTTGCGCTCTGCTGAAGCCACCAAGCAGTATCCTGCGGCGTTGGTAAAGCCTGTCTTCACCCCATCAACAGAACGGTCTCGCCACAGCAGGCGATTGCGGTTGGGTTGCTCAATGTTGTTGAAGGTATAGCTGCGCTGGGAGTACAGCTCGTACTGGTCAGGATGGTTTTCGATCAGCGCCTGGGTCAATAAGGCGAGGTCCGTAGCCGTGCTGTAATGCGCTTCATCTGGCAATCCGGTGGCATTGCGGAATTGGGAATTTTTCATGCCTAGCAACTCGGCTTGCTGATTCATTAATTCAGCAAACTGGTCTTCGCTACCAGCGATATGCTCTGCCAAGGCGACGCTGGCGTCATTTCCGGACTGAATGATCACCCCTTTGAGCAGATCAGACACTTTTACTCGGGTACCTTCCCGAATAAACATTTTCGATCCGCCGGTGCGCCACGCCTTAACGCTAATCGGCACCTCTTCGTCAACGTCGAGGCGTCCGCGTCGCAGTTCCTCCTCGACCACATAGCCCGTCATGATTTTTGTCAGGCTGGCCGGCGCATTTTTCTCGTGAGCATTGTGCTCTGCCAGCACCTTGCTGGTCTGCGCATCGATTAGCAGATACGAACTGGCTTCCAGTTTGGGCGGGGGAAGAAGTGGGATTGAGTTAGCGGCATAGACCGCGGGAAACACTAACGTCAAAGCAAAAAGAGCAATACCAATTCGTAACATAGAAAATCTGTTTCCGTCGAAAGATGAGAATACTAGCGTCCGGGCACTAAGGTGGGCAATCCAATATCAAGGGCTATCAGCAGGGCCTCGAAACGCTGACGCTCGGCTGCCGCAGTGAATGGCCCCAAACGAAGCCCAAATCCGCCTTGGCCTCGGGCAATGATTTGAGCGGACAAAGGCTCCACGGCGATCAAATTTTGCAAGGCTTGCTGGGCTTGTTCAGCCGTCTCAAAAAGCCCTGCGTGTAAAAAGTAGGAGTCGTTAAGCCGCTCGTTCTTCGCCGGAGCCGCTTCCGTCAGCGCTTCGACACGAACACGAGCAGTACCCGAGTTGTGAAAGTCCAGCTTCACCGCGGCGGCATAAGACAAATCGATAATCCGATCTTCGTGAAAGGGTCCCCGATCGTTAATTTTTACAATAGTACTCAAGCCATTGCGCAAGTTCGTCACTCTAGCGAATACGGGAATGGGCAGTGAACGGTGGGCGGCCGTAAGCTGGTACATATCGAAGGGTTCGCCGCTGGATGTCCGCCGGCCATGAAACTTGGCCCCGTACCAAGACGATACGCCGTCTTCTCGATAGCCTTCGGCCGACGGCTGCACACGATAGGTTTTGCCCCAGACCACGTATTCAGGGCCGTTCCCTGTGGCGCTTTTCTGCAGCGCAGTAACCTTGGGGTCGGGTAATTGACTCAGACGTACCAGTTCAGCCCGGCTGACCGCTGGGGCTCGATCCGGTCCTGTTCCCGTTGGGGGTTGCGGCACCGGCACAACGGCGCAACTCCATAGCAGTGGGACAACAATGAACAGAAAGACCTTCTGCCCGAATTTAGGATAGTGGCGTACCGGTGCAATCATTGAGGGCTAACTTCAGTTCTTTTGGCGTTCACTAATCGCTTGGCTGAGTTGATATACCGCCATGGCGTAGAGTCGACTGTGGTTATATCGGGTAATGGCATAAAAGTCTTCGAATCCCAGCCAATATTCCGCGGACTCAGGTTGCTGCATGCGCATCAGCGTTGCGATGCGATTTGGCGGCTGCTCAGCGCTCACCTGCACACCCAAATCCCGCCACTCTGCGACCGTGCGCGTGGGCTTCAGTGCGCCATTGGCCAACGATGTCAGCTCTGCGTTTTCCGCCACTAGGCTCACGCGCTCGACGACATCGTGCTGTCCACGCCAGCCATTCTCGGCGAAGTAGTTTGCGACGCTGCCAATGGCGTCGGTTTTATTGCTCCAGATATCTCGAACGCCATCGCCATCGAAATCCACCGCGTAGCTTCGGTAGCTCGACGGGATAAATTGACCGTAACCCATGGCACCTGCATAGGAGCCTTTCATACTGAGCGGGTCCTTCCCTTCTTCTCTAGACAACAAAAAGTGTTGGGTCAGTTGACCCCGAAAAAATTTCGCGCGGGGTGGGTAGTCGAACGCAAGGGTACTCAGCGCATCAACAACACCAAAATTCCCCGTTACTCGCCCGTAACGGGTTTCAACACCGATAATGGCCACGATGATTTCTGGTGGCACGCCATAGATTGTCTCAGCCCGTTCAAGGGCTGCTCGGTTGTCTCGCCAAAAGGTCACTCCCTGACTGATTCTTGGCTCATCCACCAGAATTTTTCGATACTCATGCCACACCAGGCGACGCTCCGCTGGCCGGGACATCAGTTCGATAATGCGGTCTTGCCGATTGGATTGCGAGAAAACCTCTTCCAATGCTGCACGCGAAAACTGATGTGTTTCCACCAACTCGTCAATGTAGGCTTGCACCTCTGGACGCGCGACATAGGGCTCATTGGCGATGCTCCCAGGAGCCCAAAGCGCGCTCGCGCTACAAACAAAACCCGTGACGATAAAACGCCAGCACGCGCTGTAACACCGACCTAATCTATCCAGCATAACGTTACCACGCCTTATGTGTTCGAACGGACATGATGACACCGAACCCAGCCATCAACGTAATTGCAGAGGTGCCACCATAACTGACCAAGGGTAGGGGCACACCAACAACGGGTAAAATTCCGCTTACCATGGCTACATTGACGAACACGTAGACAAAAAACGTGAGTACAAATGCACCGGCGAGCAGACGACCAAACGTACTCCCGGCCTGCGATGCCAACCAAAGGCCTCGCGCTATGATCAATAGGTACATAAGCAACAAAAACGCGACACCGACGAATCCAAGCTCTTCGCCCAGCACGGCGACAATAAAATCGGTTCGCGCTTCGGGTAAAAACTCCAAATAGCTTTGGCTGCCTTGGAACAAGCCCTTGCCAAAAAGCCCCCCTGAGCCAATCGCCGTTGTGGATTGGATAATGTTCCAGCCGGCGCCCAAGGGGTCGCTCTGGGGGTCGAACAACGTCAAGATTCGCTGACGCTGATAGCCTTCAAGCACGAATTGCCAAATCAGCGGGGCCGCAGCGGCAACCGCAAGGCCAGCCCAAAGCACCCAGCGCCATGAGAGTCCCGCCAACAGGAGTACGGAAAAACCAGCTCCAAATACTAAAATACTGGTACCCAAATCCGGCTGCCTGCCAATCAAAAAGGCCGGTAGCGCAACAATGCAAAGGCATACCGACGTGTACTTCATTGACGGTGGCAGGCTGCGCTTTTGCAGATACCAAGCCACCGCCATCGGCACCGCTAACTTCATCAGTTCAGATGGCTGAAACCGGAACAGACCGGGGATATCCAGCCAGCGTTGGGATCCTTTCACGAGCACGCCAAAGAACAGGACGAAGATCAAAAACAGCAGCCCAAGCAAGTAGATCAGCGGTGCCATGCGCAGATAAAAATGCGGGGGGATCTGCGCTGCCACAATCAGCGCGATATAGGCGACGCCTATCCGCTGCAACTGTGCTTCGTAAAGCGGTTCATTGCCGCCGACGGCGCTGCGCAACACCACCAAACCCAGGGCGATAACGACAGTCAGTAACGTCACCAAGATCGGATCTACGTGCAAACGGTCATACCAGCGTGAGAGTCGAGTAGCGGATAGATCCTGAGCGGATAAGGTGCGCTGAAAGTCGGTATTACGCATTTCCGCTCACCGCAGAACCGCCATATCGAGCTGGCCAGTGCCTTGCTGGCGCTGGCTAAGGACCCGCTGCTGCTCGAGATGCGCATCAATTACCGCTCGTGCAACCGGAGCAGCAACAGAACTGCCGCCGCCGCCATTTTCTACCAGCACAGCCAGCGCGATAGTGGGATTGTCTACCGGTGCAAATGCAATAAACCAAGCGTGCTTACGGTCAAATTCCGACAATGATTCCTCGTCATAGACCTCGCCTTGGGAAATTTCCACCACTTGGGCGGTACCGGACTTACCCGCCATACGGTAACTGATATCGCGTCCAATATAGGCCCAAGCCGTGCCGTTACCGCGAAACCCCTTATTCCCCCGATGGACAACATCCTCCATTGATTCCACCATTTTTTCCCAATCGTCGGCATGCACCTTTTCTAACCCAACACGGGTTGATTTGGTTGGCGTCTTTGTTAGCAAGGATGCGTCTGACCCGTCGTAGACACTGTGCAGCATTCGCGGCGCCACGCGGCCGCCACGATTTGCCAAGGTAGCCGCCACGACAGCCATTTGCATAGGGGTGGCCAACAAGTCGCCTTGACCGATGCCCATGTTCACAGAATCACCGGGATACCACGGCAAACCCTTGGCCCCTTGTTTCCAGACCGGGCTAGGCAGCAATCCCTCGCTGGCCGATGGGATATCCAAGGCCAGGTTACGCCCCAATCCGAACTCGGCCGCAAAATCGACCAGATTTCTAATCGGTAGCCGACTGGCGAGATCGTAAAAATAAACGTTGGAGGATCGATAAATAGCCCGCCGCAAGTCCACCATGCCCTGACCGCCGGAATTGTCCTTTGTCCAGGACCAATCTCGATAAACCCGCTCTTGTCCGGGCAACTGAAACGCACCCCGGTCTTCAATCTCATCTTCCCAATCGATACGCCCATCGGCGATACCCGACAGGCCCACAATGGGTTTGAACGTTGAACCCGGGGCATACTGGCCATTGGTTGCTCGATTGAATAGCGGGACGTATCGGGATGAACTGAGGGCGGAAAAGGCCGATTCGCTCATGCCGGAGACGAAAATATTCGGGTCGTAGGCCGGCAAACTGACCATCGATAGAACACCACCACTGCGGGGATCAAGCGCCACGATGGCACCACGACGTCCAGAAAGTGCTTCGACGCTGGCTTTTTGTAACTCTATGTCCAGATGCAGGCGTATGTCCTCGCCAGCGGAAGGGCTTTGCACATCCAGGGTTTGTCTCACCCTGCCGAAAGCGTCGGTTTCGGCTTTTTGATAACCCACAGAGCCATGAAGCTGTTCTTCATAAAACGCCTCAACCCCGCGCTTGCCGATGAACTTCGTTGCGCTGTATTGCACTGGATCAACATCGCGCTGATCGTCATGCGTCATGCGCCGCACAGAACCGACCGCATGCGCGGCGATTTCACCGTAGGGGTAATAGCGCACCAATTGGTTGATGACTAAAACACCCGGAAGAACATGCCGATTCACCGCCAAGCTGGCCACCTCAGATTCACTCAACGAGTCGATGACCACGACGTAGGCATCCGATACCCGGCTACCCTTCAGGCGCGCTAACATTTCTTCTTCTTGAGCCTCAGAGAGCGACAGTACGCGAGACACTGCGGCTAGCGTGCTTTGTACATCGGAAATTTCGTCAGCAACCAACGCCAGAGAAGATGCATTTTGATTATCCGCCAACAATCGGCCGTTGCGATCGAAGATCATGCCTCGGGCCGGTGCCAGAGTTTGCACTCGCATGCGGTTGTCGTCCGAGCGACTGGCGTAGGTATCGTAGTTCCACAATTGCAGCTCGAGCAATCTGAGCATGAGCACACCTATCAGCAGAACGACCACTACAAAGAGCGTAATCGCACGACCAGTAAACAGCTCAACCTCTCGGCTTTGATCTTTTATGGAGCGTTCGAACGCCAAAATTTCCCTCTTCTACATCGCTTTCGGAGCCAGGTGTTGACCGATTCATTCCCAAGGGACTATCTACCCGGGCAATTTATGATAGACCTTTGATTTTATTCAGATAATGGAGCTTTCGTGGAGATCATTCCCGATGGTAAGGGTGCCCGATACTGATCGTCCAGGCGCGATACAAACTCTCGGCAAGCAACACGCGAACCATGTAATGAGGGAAGGTCAGTGCGGACAGTGACAGACGCTGGTCAGCCCGACCGAGCAACTGTGGACTCAACCCGTTCGCGCCACCGATCAAGAACACGATATCCTTACCCATGTCGCGCCAACGGTTTAGCTCAGCGGATACCCCCTTGCTGTCAAATTGTCGACCTGCCTCGTCCATGGCGACAACCCAATCCGACGAACTGATTTTCTCGGCGATTTTTTTCGCTTCATACTCGTCCACCTTGGCGCTGTCTTGGTGATGTCGCGGTGCAGGAACTTCTGTCAAAGTCAGCGGCATCTCTCTAGGCAGCCGCTTGGCGTACTCATCGAAGCCTTGACGAATCCAAGCCGGACACTTGCTGCCGACAGAAATGACGCGCAGCTTCATCGCGATAGACCAAAAGCAGTATTACTGCCCGACTTCATGGCTCGTGCTTTCGGCGACGTCCGGTTCGCCTGATACCTCTTCCGTTTCATCCAGGTCAGACCAAAGACGTTCCAACTCATAAAACCCTCGGGCCTCTTCATTCATGACGTGGACGATCACGTCTGCCAAATCAACCAAGACCCAGTCGTAACTTTCTCTTCCTTCAATACCCAGCGGTTGCCGACCGATGGCTTTTGCCGACTCATTGGCCGTATCGACCAAGGCTTTCACATGGCGATTTGAGGTTCCCGTGACCAAAATCATGTGGTCGGTCATCGGGGTTAAGGCAGCGACATCCAGGGTCAAAATATTAACGCCTTTCAAATCTTCCAACGCGGCAACAATATGATCCCGCAGCTCACTTGGTTTCAAGTTATCCCTCCTGGGTTAGGTACAGCTGATGCTGATTGATGTAGGACCATACAAGAGGATCCAACAATGCTTGATCGCTTTCGCCTGCGGACCGGCGGCAGCGTATCTGTGAGGCCGAAACAGCCATCATCGGTAACGACAGGAACGCGATTTTGCCCGCCAGAGCGCCATCAATGGATTCCGCTCGATGTCTTTGCTCAAACGCGTTCAGCACCGGGTCAGTATCAGACTCGGCGATTGGCCCTGGGCGATGTACCACCACAAGGTGCCCATACTGCAGCAGTTCACGCCAATTCTGCCATGTCGGCAGAGTTCGATAAGAATCCATACCCAGTATCCAGCACAGCTGGGCGTCGGGGTTTTGTTGCCTGAACGCGCGCAACGTATCGACAGCGTAGGATTTGCCGGGGCGACGCAACTCGCTATCGTCTGCCTGCAGCTTCTCGTGTTCCGCACAGGCAAGCTGCAACATCTTCCACCGATGATCATTTGGGGTTTGCGGTTGATCGCGATGACTTGGTCGAGCCGACAAAATCATATGCACGCGATCAAGGTTGAGACGCTGCTGGACACTTTGCGCCGCGTGTATATGCCCGAGATGCACCGGGTCAAAGGTTCCGCCATAAAGGCCGATTCTCACGAACCCAGCCCCAAAGGACCACAACTCGCAAAGCCTCTAGCGATGACGAATCTCACCGTGACCAAGGACCACGTATTTTTGCGAGGTTAAACCCTCTAGGCCTACCGGGCCTCGAGCGTGAATTTTATCGGTAGAAATACCTACCTCCGCGCCAAGACCGTACTCGAATCCATCAGCAAACTGAGTCGAGGCATTCACCATGACCGATGCGGAATCCACCTGAGTGATGAACGCTCGCGACTTGGTGTAATTCTCGGTAACGATCACGTCTGTGTGCTGCGAGCCATAGTCGTTGATGTGCGCGATCGCCTGAGGCATATCATCAACAATGCGAATCGATAAAATGGGCCCTAGATATTCTTCACCCCAATCGGCTTCGGTGGCCGGATTCATCGCAACAATGCCTTGAGCCCGTTCACATCCGCGCAACTCGATCCCTGCATCGCTCAACTGAGCAGCCAGCGGTGCCAAAACGCATTGCGCCGCGTCGGCATGAATCAGCAGCGTTTCCAGCGCGTTGCATACTGCGAGTTTTTCGACCTTGGAATTGAAGGCGATGGATATGGCCATTTCTGGATCCGCATCGGAGTCGATGTAGACGTGGCAAATACCATCCAAGTGTTTGATCACGGGAATTCTTGACTCACTACTGATGCGCTCGATCAGTCCTTTGCCGCCACGAGGCACGATCACGTCGACGTACTCGTGCATCTTCAGCAATTCACCTACCGCGGCCCGATCCGTGGTGTTGAGCAACTGCACGGTGGTGGCCGGCAACTCTGCTGCGACCAGGCCTTGAGTGACACAGGCCGCAATGGCTTGATTCGAATGGAAGGCTTCGGAGCCACCGCGCAAGATGCAGGCGTTACCGGATTTCAGTGAAAGGCTGGCTGCGTCTACTGTCACATTGGGCCGTGACTCGTAAATCATGGCGATCACCCCCAGCGGCACTCGCATTTTACCGATTTGGATTCCTGTCGGGCGATAACTGAAATCGCTCATTTCTCCGACCGGATCTTTTAAGGCATCAACCTGCAGAATGCCTTCGATCATTTGATCTATGCCTTTGTCGTCCAACAACAAACGATCAATCAGCGGTTGATCAATTCCGTTGTGCTCTGCTGCCGCCATGTCTTTGGCGTTTTCTTCACGAATCGCAGCCCGCGCACCGTCGACCGCGGCGGCGATCTGTTTAAGCGCTTCGGACTTACTCGCCGACGTTGCGCTGCCAATGATTCGCGAGGACTCGCGTGCGTTTCGCCCAACCGCAGCAATGTATGAGGCTATATCGTTTTTCAAGGGTTCATCTTTCATGGCTTCATTATAGGGACATTACTCGATTGCACCCAACTTCCTTGGCGTAAAAAACCGATTCTCCCTAGCCGATCGCTTTAATCGGCCAATTGTTTAATGATTTCCTGCAATTCCACCAGGCGTGCCTCTGGGGTGGGCATTTCCAACAGCCACTGCTTGGCCTCAGGCGCGATGGGCAGCAAGTCCGCCACACGATGGCTCACCGAACGATCCTCGTGAAAATCGACTTGCGGGTTCAACTCTTGGATCAACGGATGAGCGAGCAAATCTCGGAGCACGCTCACCAGGGGATCGTAGCGTTCTGACAACGGCAGCGCTGGCTCTGACAACAAACGCACCTCGGCCCGCATCAAGCCATCCCGCGCCACGTCAGTCTCGATCACGGAAAATTTCTCGCCGCCCTGAGCCACAATTCCCAGCAAACCGTTATCCGCCTGATCAAAATCGATGATATGCGCCTGAGTACCGACATCGTATATGTGCGCGCCCTTGGCCTTGTTGTCAGGGTCTTTTGCGTCCAATACATCGGAACCCTCGCGGAGCAAGACAACACCAAACCCTTTGCCTTCGCGCATACACCAACGAATCATGTCGACATAACGAGGCTCAAAGATGCGCAGCGGCAGAGTGCCTCCCGGGAACAATACCGTGCGTAACGGAAACAAGGGAATATCGAGCGCTTGAGTTTGGTCGTTCTCGGCCATCTGGTTCCTTTCATCCGTCATTTAATGCTCCCTGATGTTAAGCTGTTTGCCGCGGATGCACCTCATCCTGACAGGACAAATAATGGATTGGTTACAAATTGTCTTTTTGAGTTTGCTGCAGGGTTTGACAGAATTCTTGCCCGTATCCAGCTCCGCCCACTTGGTGCTTCCTGCACAGCTCACCAATTGGCCCGACCAAGGTCTCGCCTTCGATGTGGCCGTCCATTTTGGCACGCTGATTGCCGTACTTGCCTATTTTCGCAGCGACTTGTTGAACATGCTCTGGGCAGTCAGCCGATCCCCTTCACTGATCGGCATCGTCGGCTGGCGAACCGTTATTCGCCAAACGGCCGCACACGATCGGGATCTGGATTTGGTGTTCAAACTTGCAATCGCCACCCTGCCCGTCGTCATCGTTGGCTTTGCCAGCAAGGACTTTATCGAAACCCAGCTGCGCACCATTCCTGTGATTGCCACGACCACGATGCTCTTTGGTGCGTTACTTTGGTACGCCGACCGTCGGTCGAGCAGCCGTTCTATAGTGGAGTGGCGAGATGCGTTGTGGATAGGGTTTGCTCAGATCTTGGCTCTAATACCCGGCACATCCCGCTCGGGTATCACAATCACCGTCGCGCTGTTGATTGGTTTGAACCGCGTGTCCGCGGCCCGGTTTTCATTCCTGTTGTCCATTCCAGCCATTGCTGGTGCGCAACTGCTTCTTACCAAGGACTTGGTCGCCACCGAAGGCTCGGTAAACCTGCTACCGATCTTGGTGGGTGCGCTGATCGCCTTTGCAAGCGCCTACGCCAGCATTCACTTCTTCATTCGATTGCTGGATCGCTTTGGCATGACACCCTATGTCGTCTATCGACTATTGCTGGGCACCGTTCTGTGGCTGCTGATCTGGTGACAGCACGTACCTAGGCGCGAGATACCCTCCTAAAACGGAATATCGTCTTCAAAATCATCATCTGAAAGACTGGTGTTTGCCTTAGCTGCCGGCGGGCCCGCATTTTGTGGCGTATCAAAACCACTGGGGGCACTGGAGTAGCCGTCATTTTGGTTGGCCATGCCGCCGCCGGCCGGAGCTCCGCCAAAACCGCCATCGCCCATGCTGCCGCGACTGTCGAGCATCTGCAGTTCATTTGCATTGATCTCAGTGCGGTATTTTTTTTCGCCGTTCACTTCCCAGCTTGAGGTGCGCAGGCTGCCTTCGATATACACCTTTGACCCTTTACGCAGATATTCCCCTGCGATTTCGCCTAAGCGGGCAAAGCACACAATGTTGTGCCATTCGGTACGTTCTTGCTGCTCGCCAGTGGTGCGGTCTTTCCAGCTCTCAGAGGTTGCTATGCTAAATTTTGTCACAGCATTGCCATTTTGTGCATAGCGCGTTTCTGGGTCACGGCCCAGATTGCCAATCAGCATGACCTTGTTGATGCCTCTAGCCATTTTTGTCTCCGAAAAAGTAATCGTCCCCTAGTGTAGAGCAAAGCCAGAAACCACCCAATCGGAAAAGTGCTCGGCCACTTGCAAAGGAGACGGAAAAAACAGTTGTGTCTGGCTTACACCAGTACCGTTCCCTTGCCGCGATTGCACGATCACGTTATGTTGCCTCTCTTACATTGCTACGAGTTCCCACACCTTGGATACCATTGCTGTCCGCGGCGCCCGCACCCATAACCTTAAAAACATTGATCTAGACATACCGCGCGACAAGTTGGTGATCATCACTGGCCTTTCCGGTTCGGGAAAATCTTCGCTGGCATTTGACACCCTCTACGCTGAAGGCCAACGGCGCTACGTGGAGTCCTTATCCGCTTACGCTAGACAATTTTTGTCGATGATGGAAAAGCCCGATGTAGACCTGATCGAGGGGCTGTCTCCGGCGATTTCCATTGAGCAAAAATCCACCTCGCATAACCCCAGATCCACCGTTGGCACCATTACGGAGATTTACGATTATTTGCGGCTGCTGTTTGCTCGGGTCGGAGAGCCACGCTGCCCCACCCACGATCAGCCTTTGGATGCTCAAACCATCAGCCAAATGGTTGATCAGGTTATACAAAACATGCCCGATCAACGCATCATGGTGCTGGCACCTGTGGTCAACGAACGCAAGGGTGAGCACTTACACGTTTTTCAGGAGTTGATCGGTAACGGCTTTGTGCGCGCGCGAATCAATGGTTTAGTTGTTGACTTGGATGATGCGCCGGCACTGGACAAGAATAAAAAACACACCATTGAAGCGGTGGTCGACCGGGTTAGGGTCAAGGACGATATCGCCCAGCGCTTGGCAGAAAGTTTTGAAACGGCTCTCGCCCTGTCTGACGGTGTTGCCCAAGTGATTGATATGGACGACGCTGAGCTACCCGCTACGGTTTTTTCAGCGCGCTTTGCTTGCCCGACTTGCGGCTACTCTATTGCAGAACTGGAACCCAGAATGTTCTCATTCAATAACCCTGCTGGCGCCTGTGCCGGCTGTGATGGGTTGGGGGTCACTCAGTTCTTTGACCCGGAGCTGGTTGTCGCTGATGACGATCTCACTTTGGCAGAAGGTGCCATACGGGGCTGGGATCGCCGCAACGTCTATTACTTTCATATGCTGAGTTCCATCGCCGAGCACTACGACTTCGATGTGGAAGTACCGTTTAACCAGCTCAGCAAAAAACATCGCGACATTATTCTCAACGGCAGCGGGCGCCAGCGAATCGACTTCAGCTACGTGAACGATCGTGGTGACGTGATTAAACGCACCCATCGCTTCGAAGGGGTTCTGCCAAATATGGCGAGACGCTTCCATGAAACCGAATCGTCCATGGTACGAGAAAACCTGCAGAAGTTTATGCGGGTAACCCACTGTCCGAGCTGCTCGGGTACCCGCCTGCGCGAGGAATCTCGGCACGTTTTTGTCGGCAAATCTAATTTGCCCAGTATTACGCACCAGTCCATCGCCCAGAGCTTGGACCATTTCAACGCCCTCAAACTGAAGGGCCAGCGCGCCACCATTGCGGAAAAAATTCTTAAGGAGATCACCGCGCGCCTGCAGTTCTTGGTGGACGTAGGCCTAAATTACCTGAGTTTAGATCGCAGCGCCGAAACCCTTTCCGGTGGCGAGGCACAACGTATTCGCTTGGCAAGCCAGATCGGCGCGGGGCTGGTGGGCGTCCTGTACATCCTCGACGAGCCGTCCATTGGATTGCATCAACGCGACAACGAGCGGTTACTCAAGACCCTCGAACATCTCAGAGATTTGGGAAACACCGTAATCGTGGTAGAGCATGATGAAGAAGCCATGCGTAAGGCCGACTATTTGGTGGATATCGGCCCGGGCGCCGGAGTCCACGGCGGCAAAGTTGTCGCAGCGGGCAGTTACGAGGACGTGCTCAAAAACAAAAAGTCCATCACGGGCCAGTACCTGAGCGGTGCGAAAAAGATTGAAGTCCCGGCGAATCGCAACACACCAAATCCAGCGAAGATGCTGACCTTGACCGGTGCGAGCGGCAACAATCTGGACGATGTATCACTAAGCGTTCCGTGCGGTCTGCTCACCTGCATAACCGGCGTCTCTGGATCCGGCAAGTCGACACTGATCAACCATACCCTGTACCCCCTTGCCGCAACGGAACTCAACAAGGCCACTACCCTCAAAGCTAGGCCTTACGAGTCGATCGACGGTCTGCAGCATCTCGATAAGGTCGTGGACATTGATCAAAGTCCCATCGGTCGCACACCGCGCTCAAATCCGGCGACTTACACAGGCTTGTTTACGCCGATTCGCGAACTTTTCGCCCAAGTACCTGAAGCTCGGGCCAGAGGGTATAAACCGGGGCGGTTCAGTTTCAACGTCAAGGGTGGTCGCTGTGAAGCCTGTCAAGGCGATGGCCTCATCAAAGTTGAGATGCACTTTTTACCGGATGTCTATGTGCCCTGCGACACCTGCACCGGTAAGCGCTACAACCGCGAGACCCTCGACATCCGCTACAAGGGCAAGAACATCAACGAAGTTCTCGATATGACCGTGGAGGATGCGGCTGAATTCTTCGCCCCGGTGCCCATGCTGGCCCGCAAGCTGGAAACCCTCAAAGACGTGGGCCTGTCTTACATTCGATTGGGCCAGTCAGCGACCACGTTGTCCGGCGGCGAAGCACAACGGATCAAGCTGTCGAGAGAGTTATCCAAACGGGACACGGGCAGCACTCTCTACATCTTGGACGAACCCACAACCGGACTGCACTTTCATGATATTGCTCAGTTACTTGAGGTGTTGCACCGACTACGCGATGACGGCAATACCATCGTCGTTATCGAACACAATTTGGATGTGGTGAAGACTGCAGACTGGGTGGTGGATCTCGGACCGGAAGGCGGATCCGGTGGCGGAAAAATCGTAGCGACCGGCACCCCGGAGACCGTGGCGGCTACCAAGAAATCTCATACCGGAAGGTTTTTAAAGGATGTGCTCACCTAAGCGATGTGGGGAACACTTCGCAACGCTGACGCTGAACTTAATCGCCCAGCACTGGTTTGACCCGCTGCTGTTAGCGGCCAGGCAGACAGGCCCGCAACGCGCTGGTACACAGCTGGACATTTTCCTGACGAGCCGCGTAGCCCATCAAACCAATGCGCCAGACTTTGCCGGCAAAGGCTCCTAAGCCCGCACCGATTTCCAAATTGAATTCTTTCAGCAACTGCTGACGCACCGCTGCTTCATCGACCCCTTCTGGCACCTTGACCAAATTGAGCTGAGGTAGACGATAGGATGCATCTACAACGAACTCCAACCCCAAAGCGGACAAATTTTCGTACAGGGCATTGTGCATGGTTCGGTGCTTCGCCCAAGATGCTTCTAGGCCCTGCTCTTTCACCATCAGCAACGCTTCGTGCAAACCGTACATCGCATTCACTGGCGCGGTGTGGTGGTAGGTACGACCACCCCCCTCGCCGTCCCAGTAAGCCATCAGCAAGGACAAATCCAAAAACCAGCTTTGAACCGGAGTGTTTCGTGATTTCACGCGATCCGCTGCTGCTTGGCTAAACGTGATCAGGCTGATGCCCGGCGGTGCCGATAAACACTTTTGGGTTCCGGAATAGGTCACATCGGCCTGCCACTGATCGACTTCCAGTTCGACGCCTGCCAACCCAGTTACCGAGTCCACAATGGACAAACAGCCGTGATCCTTGGCTAAGGCGCAGAGGGTTTTAACATCGCTGCATACCCCGGTGGATGTCTCCGCATGCACAAAACCAACCACTTTGGCATCCGGGTGAGCGATCAAGGCTGCACGCAGCTTCTCTGGGTCTACTTGGGTGCCCCACTCGTCTTCTACTGTGACCAGTTCGCCGCCCATGCGTCTGACATTCTCCGCCATACGCATACCGAAGACACCGTTTATGCATACGATGGCTTTGTCGCCGGGTTCTAGTAGGTTTGCATAGGAGGCTTCCATCGCCGCTGAGCCAGGGGCGGACAGCGGGAGGGTGAGCGCATTTGACGTGCGAAACGTATAGCGCATGAGATCCTTGATCTCTTCCATTAAGCCTTGGAATTCAGGATCCAAGTGCCCGATGGTCGCTTTCCCCATGGCCCCCAATACTCGTGGATGAACATCCGATGGGCCCGGACCCATCAACGTACGGGGGGTTGGATGAAAGCTTGTATTCATAGGTGATTAGCCGTCTTTTTTGTCTTCTTCTGTCTTGTCGTCTTCTGCCTTTACGTCTTTTGCCTTGGGCTCTTCAGCATCGGCCACCGTATCCTCTGCCGTCGCTACGGTTTCTTCTACCGCCTCGGTCGGCTCTGGCGCTGCTTCTTCTGCAACCTCTTCAGCAGGTACGGCCTGAGCATTGGCATAATCTTCATCAAGATCTTCCACCACAACCGGACGTCCGACTAATTCGATGTAGGCCATAGGCGCTGCGTCTCCGGTGCGAAATCCGCATTTGAGAATACGTGTGTAACCACCGGGCCGATCTTGGTACCGAGGACCAAATTCTGTAAACAGTTTACCGACCGCGGCCTTGCTCCGCGTACGCGAGAAAGCCAGTCGCCGATTCGCCACGGAATCTTCCTTGGCAAGCGTAATCAACGGCTCGACGACGCGTCTCAGCTCTTTCGCCTTGGGCAAAGTCGTTTTGATCACTTCACTTTCAATCAGTGAGGCAGCCATGTTGCTGAACATCGCTTTGCGATGCGAACTGTTTCGGTTTAGCTGTCTGCCACTCTTTCGATGACGCATTGTTCGTTCCTGTCGCTAATGTCTGCGTTTCACAACGCAATAATCGTTTTCTATCTATCCGTCGTGCGGGCTTACAGCCGGCCCCCATGCAAATTCGCGGGAGGCCAGTTTTCTAGGCGCATGCCCAGTGCGAGTCCGCGCGAAGCCAATACGTCTTTGATTTCTGTCAGAGACTTTTTACCCAGGTTAGGCGTCTTCAACAACTCGACTTCGGTACGCTGAATCAGGTCACCGATGTAGTAGATGTTTTCTGCCTTAAGGCAGTTCGCCGACCGGACGGTCAGCTCCAGATCGTCTACAGGGCGAATAAGAATTGGATCGACTTCGTCCTCTTTCTCTTCGACTATCTGCTCTTTCTCGTTATCGAGGTCGACAAATACGGCCAACTGATGCTGAAGAATGGTCGCTGCGCGACGAATCGATTCTTCAGGCTCAATGGTGCCGTTGGTTTCTAGGTCCAGAACCAGCTTGTCCAAGTCGGTACGCTGCTCAACTCGTGTGCTTTCTACGCTGTATGACACGCGACGCATAGGACTGTAGGACGCATCCAGACGCAGAGTGCCGATCGAACGTGACTCTTCTTCTGATTCCACTTGAGAGTCCACTGGCACGTAGCCACGGCCGCGGGTAACTCGCGCTTCGATGCGGATCGAGCCTTTGTCGTTCAGATTGCAGACCACGTGATCTGGGTTTGCAATCTCAATGTCTTCGGTTAGCTGAAAGTCGCCCGCTAGCACAGGACCCGAACCTGACTTGCTTAAAGTGATCACGCCTTCGTCTTGGTTATGCATGACGAGGCTGATGTCTTTCAGATTCAACAAGATATCTATGACATCTTCTTGCACGCCTTCGATGGTGCTGTACTCGTGCAGGACGCCATCGATCTGCACTTCGGTAATCGCACAGCCAGGCATGGACGAGAGCAAAATACGGCGCAGAGTATTACCCAGCGTGTGGCCGAAACCCCGCTCCAGCGGCTCAAGGGTCACCTTGGCTCGGAATGGAGAATCGCTTTGAACATCAATTTGTTGTGGTGTTAGAAAATCGTTAATCAGCTGTGACATATATGTCTCCCACAAGCGCCCAACTAGGCGTGATGAAAATTACTTAGAGTAAAGCTCTACGATGAGGTTCTCATTAATCTCCGCAGGCAGCTCTTCGCGATCTGGTAGGCGCTTGAACGTGCCTTCCATCTTGTCAGCACTCACCTCTACCCAGTCCACTTGACCGCGTTGTGCGGACAACTGCAGTGCCGCCTGTATACGCAACTGAGCACGAGACTTCTCGCCCACTGCGACGATATCGCCGGCCTTCACCTGATAAGAGGCGATATTGACGATGCCGCCATTTACCGTAATCGACTTGTGTGACACCAGCTGGCGACTTTCTGCGCGGGTGGAGCCATAACCCATACGATAAACGACGTTATCCAAACGGCTTTCCAGAAGCTTTAACAGGTTCTCGCCTGTCGCGCCCTTTTTACGGTCGGCAGTCTTGTAGTAGTTGCGGAACTGCTTCTCCAATACACCGTAAATACGACGCACTTTTTGCTTTTCACGCAGCTGTACCGCGTAATCGGATAACCGACCACGACGAATACCGTGCTGTCCGGGTGCATTATCGATCTTGCACTTGGAATCGATGGGGCGCACGCCGCTCTTCAAAAAAAGATCCGTGCCTTCTCGACGGCTTAATTTCAGTTTTGGTCCTAGATAACGGGCCATACGTAGTTCTCCGTAAGTATTCTTTTAGCCAGCCAAGCGCTAAACGCGACGACGCTTTGGCGGACGGCAACCGTTGTGCGGAATAGGCGTCACATCAGCAATGCTATTGATTTTGAGACCCGCAGCGTTGATCGCTCGCACTGCAGACTCGCGACCCGGTCCTGGGCCTTTCACAAAGACGTCGACACTCTTCATACCGAATTCAACGGCAACATTACTTGCACGCTCGGCAGCAACCTGAGCAGCAAACGGTGTGCTTTTGCGGGAACCGCGGAAACCTGAACCACCCGAGGTAGCCCAGCTCAGCGCATTACCCTGACGATCGGTGATCGTGATAATCGTGTTATTGAACGACGCGTGAATGTGGGCCAGCCCATCGACTACTACGCGTTTCGCTTTCTTCTTTTCCGCCATATCTACTTATCCTGCTTTTTTCCGCCAAGGCTCTTCTCGGCTGAGCTTTACCGCGATGACGCTACTTGCGGATCGGTCGGCGCGGCCCTTTACGGGTTCGCGCGTTGGTTCGTGTACGCTGACCATGCACTGGCAGGTGCCGGCGATGACGCATGCCACGATAGCAACCCAAATCCATCAATCGCTTGATGTTCATTGAGGTTTCGCGACGCAGATCGCCTTCAACAGTACATTTAGCGACTTCATTTCGAATCGCATCCAAATTGGCTTCGTCAAGTTCACCAATCTTCTCATCGGGTCTTACACCCGCGGCATCACAAATTTTCACCGCAGTCGTAGGCCCTATTCCGAAGATATAGGTCAACGATACCCGCGCGTGCTTGTTATCCGGGATATTTATTCCGGCAATACGTGCCATCTATTCGCTCCGTCTTACACTTGAAGTCATAACTGCCAATTATCCTTGGCGCTGCTTATGACGTGGTTCAGCACTGCAAATCACGCGGACAACGCCATGGCGCTTCACGATCTTGCAGTTCCGACAAATTTTCTTTACCGATGCTCTTACTTTCATAGTCCTAACCTGTACTGGCGTTTACCGCCGCTTCCCATAGTTCTGTAACTTGGACTTCTCCATGAGCTTCGCATATTGGCTGCTCATCAGATGCGATTGCACCTGCGCCATGAAGTCCATGGCTACAACCACGACGATGAGTACCGCCGTGCCACCAAGTTGAAAAGAGGTGTCGAAAAACACCACCATGAATTCGGGTAACAAACACACCAAAGTGACGTAGGCTGCGCCAAACACCGTCAACCGCGTGATCACATCATCAATATACTTCGACGTTTGGGCACCGGGGCGAATCCCTGGAACGTAGGCACCCTGTCGCTTCAAATTATCCGCAACGTCTTTGGGATCAAACATGATGGCGGTGTAGAAAAAACTGAAAAAGATGATGCCGGCCGCAAACATCATAATGTACAACGGTTGTCCCGGTGACAGCACCAGGGCAATTTGCTGTAGCGCACCCATGCCCGGATTACTGCCGAACCAGCTCGCCATAGATGCTGGCGCGAGCAGCAGGCTCGACGCAAAGATCGCTGGAATGACACCCGCCATGTTTATCTTTAGTGGTAAATGGCTGCTCTGAGCCTGAACCATACGCCGCCCCTGCTGTCGTTTGGCGTAATTCACCGTAATCCGACGCTGGCCGCGCTCTACGCGAACAACAAACCATACAACGCCGATGGCCAATGCGGCCATTACTAGTAGCGCGATAATGTTGATGTTGCCCAAACGTGCCGCTTCGAACATTTGGCCAATGGCCGATGGAAAGCCAGACACAATGCCTGAGAAGATCAACAGCGATATGCCGTTGCCGACGCCTCGCTCGGTGATCTGCTCACCCAGCCACATCATGAATATAGACCCGGTGACCAACGTCAGTGCCGCCACAAACAAAAAGCTTGTGCCCGGATCAAAGGCCAAGCCTTGATTGCCCAAGGTAACCGCCAGTGAGCTGCCTTGAATCAACGCAATTGCCAACGTGAGATAGCGTGTCGCCTTGGTAATCTTGCGACGACCGGCTTCGCCTTCTTTGCGCCACTGTTGGAATTGCGGCCACATCATGGTCAGCAAGTTCATGATGATACTAGCCGTAATGTAAGGAATAACGCCGAGTGCCAAAATACTCATGCGTTCCCAGGCACCGCCAGAGAACATGTTGAACAGTTCTAAGATGCCACCTTGATTTTGGTTGAACAACGCCTGCAGCTGACCGGGATCGATCCCGGGAACCGGGATATGCGTGCCGATCCGATAAACGAGCAGCGCAAACAACACGAACAGAAGTCGGCTACGGAGTTCTGCGACTCCCGCCTGGTTTCCGGCCAACTGGTTGGCTATGTCTTCTTGATTGCGTGACATCGTTTTTCTTTATAAATCCGAGTTACTGTTCTACTAACCGTTGCTGTCGATTTCGAGGGTTTGGGCTGTTACGCCGTTTCCGCCGTCTTGTCTTTTTTCACTAACCGACCTCTTACTGGCGCTTCTATATCAATGACTTTACCGCCCGCTGCCTCGATGGCTGCGCGAGCACCCTTGGTCACTGCGACGTTCACGTCCTCGACTTTCAGCGCGCCTTTTACCTCGCCTGAAAGCATGATGCGAACTCGCTTCATATCTTTACGAACGAGGTTAGCGGCCTTGAGGCTTTCCATATTCACCGTATCGCCTTCAACCTTGCTCAACTCGCTAAGGCGAACTTCCGCGGTCGCCATGCCAATACGAGACCGAAACCCAAATTTTGGAATACGCATCTGCAAAGGCAGCTGACCGCCTTCGAAGCCCGGACGAACACCACCGCCAGAACGGGCTTTCTGTCCCTTCTGTCCGCGGCCTGCGGTTTTACCAAATCCTGAGCTCTGGCCACGACCGACACGACGCTTCCCTTTCTTGCTTCCATCAGCTGGGTGCAAATCATTCAGTTGCATTAACCTTCTCCCTCAACTCGTACCATGTAATTAATACGATTGATCATGCCCCGCACTGAGGGGGTATCTTCTAACGTGACGGTATGCCCAATACGACGCAAACCCAGACCAGAAACACAGGCCTTATGATTCTTTAGCCTGCCGATTGGGCTCTTTGTCAGGGTCACAGTTATTGTCTTGTCACTCATCTGAATATCCTTGATACCTTTTTCTCAAAGGTCTTACTTACGTTTCCAGTCGCTGTTTATTAAGCGACGATGGAATCGACATCTTTACCACGCTTCTCGGCAACTCGCGTGGGCGACTTCGTACCGGTCAGCGCTTTGAACGTTGCTTGAACAACGTTTACGGGGTTCGTTGACCCGTAGCACTTGGCCAGCACGTTTTGAACGCCGGCAGCTTCGAGTACCGCTCGCATGGCACCACCAGCGATGACGCCGGTACCTTCTGACGCTGGCTGCATATATACCTTCGATGCCGAATGCCGGGCCGTCGTGGCGTACCACAGGGTGTCACCATTCAAGTCCACGTCCTTCATGTTCCGTCGTGCCGCTTCCATTGCTTTCTGAATAGCCGTTGGGACTTCGCGTGCCTTACCACGCCCGAAACCCACCTTGCCATTGCCATCGCCAACAACGGTGAGGGCAGTGAAACCAAAAATACGTCCGCCTTTTACAACTTTGGCAACGCGGTTCACTTGGACTAGTTTTTCAATAAGTCCTTCTTCACGAATCTCTTCGGTATACGCCATCTAAAACTCCAGTCCACCTTCACGGGCCGCGTCAGCGAGTGCTTTCACGCGACCATGGTATTTAAATCCTGAACGGTCAAAGGCAACCGCTGTCACACCCTGCGCCTTGGCGCGCTCTGCAATCAACGATCCAACCTTGGCTGCGGTTTCGACGTTGCCCGTCTTCCCAGAACGCAGATCTGCGTCCAGGGTGCTCGCCTGCGCCACGATAGTTCCGCCATCGGCAGAAATAACTTGCGCATAAATATGTTTCGGCGTCCGACAAACCGACAACCGGGTTGCGCCCAACTCGCGCATCTTCATGCGGCTTCTGCGCGCTCGTCTCAGTCTGCTTACTTTCTTTTCGTTCATCGTTCTTTCTTAACCTGATCTAAATTAGCGTGGTACGGATAAGCCAAAGGCTATGCACCAAACCATTACTTCTTCTTGGCTTCTTTTCGCTTCACGTGCTCACCGGCGTAACGTACGCCCTTGCCCTTATAAGGCTCTGGTGGTCGGAAACTTCTGATTTCTGCACAGACCTGACCGACCCGCTGCTTATCGACCCCCGCAATCACGATCTCTGTCTGACTCGGCGTTTCGGCGCTGATACCTTCTGGCAATTCGTAAACGACGGGATGAGAAAACCCCAGCTGCATGGTCAGCGTGTTGCCTTGAGACTGGGCGCGATAACCAACGCCCTGTAGCTCTAGTTTCTTCTGAAACCCTTCGGTAACCCCGGTCACCATGTTTTGCACCAAAGCGCGCATGGTTCCCGCCATCGCTTTGGCGTCTTTATCTTCGCCCTTCGCCCGAACCTTGAGCTCGCCTTCTTCCTGCACAAGCACGACCGAGTCGTGTATGGCAAAAGCCATCTGGCCCTTGGTGCCCTTTACCGAAAAATCTTGGCCGTTGAGTTTTACCTCAACACCAGACGGCAGAGTGACAGGACTGTTTGCTACGCGTGACATTGCGTTCTCCTAAAATACGGTGCAGAGCACTTCGCCACCGATGCCTTGGGCACGCGCGGCTTTGTCGGTCATGACTCCACGGTTAGTGCTGACAATGGCGACACCCAGTCCGCCACGCACCTTCGGAATATCATTACTTTCTTTATAAATTCTCAGACCGGGGCGGCTGACGCGCGCGATCTCTTCAATCACAGGGCCACCATTGTGGTACTTCAGCTGAACCGTAATGACTGCCTTTACTTCTTCGGACACCGAATAACCTTGGACATAGCCCTCGCTGACAAGCACGTCGAGAATTGCGCACTTTGCCTTTGAATGGGGCATTTGAACTTCAACATGGCCTGCCATCTGGGCATTGCGCATGCGAGTCAAAAGGTCTGCTATGGGATCTTGCATCGTCATGATTTATTACCTACCAACTCGCCTTAACCAGACCAGGAACGTCGCCACGCATCGCCGCTTCGCGCAGCATGTTACGTGACAGGCCAAATTTTCTATAAACACCGTGCGGACGACCGGTTAAACCGCAACGTCTTCGTTGGCGAGCTCGACTTGCATCGCGAGGCTGAGCCTGCAACTTAAGCTGTGCGTCCCAACGGTCCTCATCGCTTACGTTTCTGTTCGCAATAACTGCCCGAAGAGCGTCTCGCTTCGCACCGTACTTTTCACGTGCGCGCGTTCGCTTCTTCTCTCGTTCGATCATGGATTGCTTAGCCATTCTTCGCCTCTTATCCTATGTGCGGAAGGGAAACTTGAATGCTTTGAGCAATTCAAGAGCCGCTTGGTTTGTTTGGGCCGTCGTCGTCACACAGATGTCCATGCCACGAATCTTGTCGATTTTGTCGTAGTCGATTTCGGCGAATACGATCTGCTCGGTGATACCCATGCTGAAATTCCCGCGGCCATCAAAGGACTTTGGGTTCAGTCCGCGGAAGTCGCGCATTCGGGGAATTGCAACATCGACCAACCGCTCGATAAAGTCATACATACGCTCACTTCGAAGCGTCACCTTGCAGCCGATTGGATAGCCTTCACGGATCTTAAATCCGGCTTCCGACTTGCGCGCTAAACAGATCACAGGCTGCTGACCGGCAATGGCGGTCATATCCGTTACCGCTGCTTCCATTACCTTGCGGTCTGCGATTGCTTCGCCGACACCCATGTTCAAGGTGACCTTTGTGATTTTCGGCACCGCCATTGGATTCGCGATACCCAGATCTTTCTGCAGCTGGGGCCGTAGCTCTGTACGGTAATGTTCGTATAATTTACCCATCGTTAGTCTTCAATCTCTTTGCCTGTTGACTTGAAGACGCGAACTTTCCGTCCATCTTCATTTTTCAAGCCGACTCGGTCGGCTTTCTCTGCTTCGTGGTTCCAGATGGCTACATTAGACACCTGAATCGGCGCTTCCTGAGGCACGATGCCTCCTTGATCGCCAGAGTTTGGGTTTGGACGCTTGTGCTTCTTCACCATATTGATGCCGGCGACCATCAAGCGGCCATCCTTAAGCACTCGCAGTACTTCACCGCGACGGCCCTTATCGCGACCGGCGATCACCACCACTTCGTCATTTTTTTTGATCTTTAACATGCCGATTTTCTCTTTCGAATCTCTTTTCAATCACCCGACCGTTCACTCCCTGAGAAGCGTTACTGTGCAGGCTTATAAAACCTCTGGTGCCAACGAAACGATGCGCATAAAACGTTCTGATCTCAGCTCGCGTGTCACCGGTCCGAAAATACGGGTGCCAATAGGCTGTTTGTTTGCGTTCAGCAACACTGCCGCGTTCTGATCGAACTTGATCAGCGAACCGTCCTGACGACGAACACCCTTACGAGTTCGTACAACAACCGCGTCCATTACCTGACCCTTTCGGACGCGACCACGAGGAATCGCTTCCTTTACCGTCACCTTGATGATGTCGCCGATACCTGCGTAACGACGGTGACTGCCACCGAGTACCTTGATGCACTGCACCCTTCGGGCACCGCTGTTATCAGCGATTTCCAACATTGTTTCTGTCTGAATCATGTCTCGTTAGACTCCGGTAGATCGAACGTCGATGCTTTGCAGCTTCCAGGTCTTTGTTTTGGACAGCGGACGGCACTCAATGACCGTAACGGTATCGCCCACGTTGCAATCGTTGTTTTCATCATGCGCGTGAATCTTCGAAGACTTACGTACGAACTTGCCGTACACCGGGTGCTTTACACGGCGCTCTACTTTCACTGTGATGCTCTTTTCCATGCGATCGCTCGTCACCACACCAGTTACAGCGCGGGGATTGCTGGCCTTCGCCTCTTGAATCTCTACCTCAGGGGTATCAGACATCTTGAGTCTCCTTCATCACTGTCTTAACGCGGGCTATGTCGCGACGTACTTCTTTCAACAAATGGGTCTGACCCAACTGTCCGCTCGCTCGTTGCATGCGTAAAGAAAAATGCTCGCGCTGGAGGCGTAAAATCTCCGCCTTCAGCTCGTCCTTACTCTTTTCTCGAATTTCTTGGACCTTCATTACATCGCCGTCCGTTTCACAAATACTGTTTTGAAGGGCAGTTTCGCTGCCGCCAAGGTCAATGCTTCGCGCGCAACTTCTTCTGGAACACCCTGCATCTCGTAAAGGACCTTGCCTGGCTGAATCAAAGCAACCCAGTATTCGACGCTACCCTTACCCTTACCCTGACGAACCTCTAGCGGCTTCTTGGTAATAGGCTTATCAGGAAACACTCGAATCCAGATCTTTCCGCCACGCCGGATACGACGGGTCATTGCTCGGCGACCGGCTTCAATCTGACGCGCGGTCATACGGCCTCGGCCGACGGCCTTTAAACCGAACTCACCAAAACTGACCTTGGAGCCCCGTAACGCCAGACCGCGATTGCGGCCTTTGTGCATTTTTCTAAATTTCGTTCTTTTTGGCTGTAACATTTTTGTACTTAACTATTTGGTACTAATCCAGCTTGCGACCAACACCATGTGCCGGCACAAACTGTTCCAAGTTTCGCTATCCTTGAGGCGCTGCTGCTGGGGTATTCGACCCAATCACCTCGCCTTTGAAAATCCACACCTTAATACCCAGGATTCCATAGGTTGTTTCGGCTTCAAACGTGGCGTAATCAATATCCGCACGCAGCGTATGGAGAGGAACGCGGCCCTCATGGTAGACCTCGGAGCGTGCAATCTCGGCACCACCCAGTCGGCCAGCTACTCGCACTTTGATGCCTTCAGCACCCAAACGCATCGCATTTTGAATCACTCGGCGCATCGCCCGACGAAACTGAACCCGACGCTCTAGCTGCTGGGCAACATTCTGCGCTACCAGCACTGCGTCAAGCTCAGGCTTGCGGATTTCTTCAATATTGATGTGCACAGGAACGCCCATACGCTTGGACAGCTCTTTGCGCAACTTATCGACGTCTTCGCCTTTCTTACCAATCACGATGCCCGGTCGGGCCGTGTGGATGGTTACTCGCGCAGTCTGCGCTGGCCGAGCGATTTCGATACGCCCAACGGACGCGTCAGCCAGTCGCTTGCGAAGGTACTGGCGAACTTCTAAATCGTTCAGCAGATATTCCGCATAATGCTTCTTATCGGCAAACCAGACAGATGTGTGTTCCTTGACGATGCCAAGGCGAATCCCGGTTGGATGTACTTTTTGACCCATGCTGTTCTCTTATTCCGTATCCGACACCGTCACCGTAATGTGACAGCTACGCTTTAAAATTCGATCTGCTCTTCCCTTGGCACGAGGACGAATCCGCTTCATGGTCATGCCCGCATTAACGTAGATCTCAGAGATCCGTAGATCATCCACATCAACGCCTTCGTTGTGCTCGGCGTTTGCAATAGCCGATTCAACCGTCTTCTTAACTAAGACAGCACCTTTCTTGGTACTGAAATTTAGGATGTCCAACGCATCAGCGACGGGCTTGCCGCGGACTTGATCCGCAACCAGCCGAACCTTCTGCGGCGAAATTTGTAAACGTTTTGCTATGGCACTGACTTGCATCGTCTTCCTCTATTCTCTCGCTGCGCTAGCGCTTGGCTTTTTTATCAGCCGCGTGACCGCGATAGGTTCGGGTTGGCGCAAACTCACCGAGCTTGTGTCCTACCATGTCTTCGTTAATCACCACCGGCACGTGCTGGCGACCGTTATAAATCGCAATCGTCAGGCCTACCATTTCCGGCATAACCATGGAGCGGCGTGACCACGTCTTAATCGGACGACGCTCATTGTTCTCCGCTGCTTTCTCTACCTTCTTCAACAAATGCGTGTCGACGAAGGGTCCTTTAAATAGGGATCTAGGCACTTATCGTTCTCCTATGGCGCTGACTAGCGCTTACCGCGACGACGAACGATAAGATCGTCAGTGCGCTTGTTCTTTCTGGTCTTGTGTCCCTTCGTTGGAACACCCCAAGGGGTCACCGGATGACGACCACCGGACGTCTTACCTTCACCACCACCATGCGGGTGATCGACTGGGTTCATGGCCACACCACGAACCGTTGGCCGCACGCCACGCCAGCGCTTCGCGCCAGCCTTACCGAGAGAGCGCAAGCTGTGTTCGCTGTTACCCACTTCACCGAGCGTTGCGCGGCATTCGCTCAACACGCGTCGCATCTCACCCGAGCGCAAGCGCAAGGTCGCATAGGTACCTTCGCGAGCCACCAACTGGCATGAGCCGCCGGCGCTCCGAACCATCTGAGCACCCTTACCGGGCTTGAGTTCGACGCAGTGGATCACACTACCTACGGGGATATTTCGAATGGCCAATGTGTTTCCGGGCTTAATCGGCGACGTTGGCCCACTCATAATCGGATCGCCAGCATGGACGCCCTTGGGGGCGATAATGTAACGGCGCTCGCCATCTGCGTACTTGAGCAATGCAATATTCGCGGTACGGTTTGGATCGTATTCCAAGCGCTCTACGACCGCTGGGATTCCGTCCTTGTCGCGCTTCCAATCGATAATTCGATAGTGCTGCTTATGGCCGCCACCACGGTGGCGTGTCGTGATGCGGCCTGCATTGTTACGACCACCAGACTTCTTCTGTGGCGTCAACAACGCTTTGTGCGGCGCACCTTTATGCAGTTCTGAATCTACAACCTTGACGACAAATCGACGCCCAGGAGAGGTTGGTTTTGTCTTTACAACAGCCATGCCTAAACCCTTATTCCGCCACCATGTAGTCGAGCTCTTCGCCCGCAGCTACAGTGACGTATGCTTTTTTCCAATTCTTCTTGCGCGACATACCGCGAGCGGTGCGCTTCAGCTTGCCTTTGACGTTAGCGGTCGTGACCTTGGTCACTGACACACTAAAAATGCTTTCAACAGCTGCTCGTATCTCTACTTTCGTCGCGTCAGGCGCTACCTTGAAGGCGTACTGATTAGCGACTTCGCCTTGGACAGATACCTTCTCGGTGATGTGAGGCTCACGCAGTACGGTGAAAATGCGTTCCTGGTTCATGCCAATACCCCTTCCAGTTTCTTCAGGGCGGGCACCGTAATCAGTACTTTGTCATAGCTGATGAGGCTCACCGGATCCAAACCGTCTACATCGCGAACATCGATTCCTTTGACGTTGCGAGCGGCCAAGAACAAGTTCTCGTCAACCTCTTCGGTAACGATCAGTGCGCCGGACATATCCAGCTCTTTCAATTTAGCGACCAATGCCTTCGTCTTCGGCGCTTCCACAGAAAACGACTCGATCGCGACCAGCCGCTCTTGGCGAATCAGTTCGGATACGATGCACTGCAAGGCGCCGCGGTACATCTTTCGATTTACCTTGGTGGAATGATCTTGTGGCTGAGCGGCAAAGGTTACGCCACCGGACCGCCAGATTGGCGAACGGGTCGTACCAGCACGAGCGCGGCCCGTACCTTTTTGACGCCAGGGCTTCTTCCCGCCGCCGCTAACCGCCGACCGGTTCTTTTGCGCGCGCGATCCCTGTCGAGCACCCGCCATGTAAGCAACAACGACTTGGTGAACCAGTGCTTCGTTGTATTCCCGGCTAAATGCTGTGTCGGCAACTTCAACACTGCCACCGTCTACTGCGAGATTTAGATTCATTTCGCGTCTCCTGTGCCCGGACGCGCCTTAACAGCAGGCCGTATGCAGACATCTCCGCCTGGAGCTCCGGGTACCGCACCTTTGACCATGATCAAATTGCGCTCGGCATCCACGCGGACGATTTCCAAATTCTGGGTAGTGACTTTTGCCGCGCCCATATGGCCTGACATCTTCTTACCCTTGAATACGCGACCAGGAGTCTGACATTGACCAATCGAACCCGGCGCGCGGTGGGAGATCGAGTTACCGTGGGTGTTGTCTTGGCCGCGGAAGTTCCAGCGCTTGATGGTGCCGGCGTAGCCCTTACCCTTGGAGGTGCCTTGCACGTCGACAATCTGACCAGCCTCGAATTGATCGACAGCCAGCTCACCACCGATATCCAGATCGCCCGCCTCGTCTACACGAAATTCCCAAAGACCACGGCCACTGCCTGCATTCGCCTTGGCGAAGTGTCCGGCCATTGCCTTAGTCACCCGGCTGCGACGACGCTCGCCGGTGGTTACTTGAATCGCGACATAGCCGTCGTTATCCAGATTCTTCACCTGAGTAACTCGATTTGGTTCTGCTTCGATGACAGTCACGGGAACGGACACGCCTTCTTCATTGAAGATCCGTGTCATACCGCTCTTTTTACCTATCAATCCAATTGCCATTGGTCTTCCTAACTTAAGCGTTCTACCTGCGGCGGTTACAACGGCGTGCGGACTTCCGCCCCTCTCTCTTTACGTAAAAGAAGAGGACTAAAGCCCGGCTTGCGCCTTTCGCCGACTCCCTATCGGAGTCTTTTGGTATCAAACAATAAAAAGCTGCCTGGCCATTCCTGGCGAGACAGCTTCAACTCAATTCAAACTAATCTGTACTTCCACCCCGGCCGCCAGATCGAGCTTCATCAGCGCGTCTACGGTTTTTTCCGTGGGTTCTACGATATCCAGGAGCCTCTTATGGGTTCGGATTTCGTACTGGTCCCGAGCGTCTTTGTTGACGTGGGGAGAAACCAAAATCGTAAAGCGTTCTTTACGCGTTGGCAGTGGAATAGGACCCCGCACCTGAGCGCCCGTGCGCTTGGCGGTGTCTACTATTTCCTGAGTCGACACATCAATTAAGCGATGATCGAATGCCTTCAGATGAATGCGAATACGCTGGTTTTGCACTTACGAACTCCAAACCCAAATTAAAGTTGCTGATCACATGCGAACGAGGGCGAACCTCGCTGCCGCGGGTGATCAAGCATTTCTCCTGTTAAAGAGCGTTTATCCATCGGCCAGTCAACAATCGTTGAGCTGACCGACCAATAAATTCCTAAATCTCTCTGCGACTTCTAGGTTTCACATTGTAAATCCGGCCGCAACAACCCTCTATCCGTCGATGGAGGCGCTTGGTTTTCCACCTCACTCCTCCCCGGATCGGGCCGCGAATCATACAGACTGATTCTCAACCCGGCAACACGTGATGCAGGGAAATGTGAAATTAATACCCTAAGCCCCGTACTGAGTATCGGTCGCCTAGTCGATGACCTTGGCGACAACGCCGGCGCCTACGGTACGGCCGCCTTCGCGGATCGCAAATCGCAGACCGTCATCCATCGCAATCGGACAGATCAGCTCAACAACCATCTTGATGTTGTCGCC